>OHUK01000298.1_pt1 | contig 38319 bp, 32 predicted proteins | sample 1579201 | NCBI WGS metagenome assembly OHUK01 (sample SAMEA3879528, study PRJEB24766) | human gut metagenome | biome: human-associated habitat; feature: feces | place: USA | collected 1985/1987 | reverse complement strand
TGATAAATGGGATTTATATTGTAAAGGTTTATATGAATATGATCAATACATCACAAATCTTTACTCTTATATTCATATTAAGGGTTTTTCTCCTCGAGTAAATAATACTTTAGTTCGGTTAAATATAGATAAGATATATGTTCCTTTAAAATTTAAATTTGATTTTTCAAATAATGCAGAAGAGATATTGCCTAAAGAGAAGCGAATTTCATATGATATTATTACAGCACTAACTAATTTTGAAAAGATTGTTATCTTAGGTGATCCTGGATCAGGAAAATCCACTACTTTGAAATATTTGGCATATACTATATGTGCACATAGAACAGATAGCTATCAATTACAAGCATATATTCCAATATATATAAAGGCAACAGAATATGCGAAATATCTTTCAGACAAAGGACGAAGTTTGTCTGAATTTATTATTGATATTAATACTAAATATGGATTATTATTTTCAGAAAGTTTAGAAAACAATAAATTGATTGTGCTAATAGACGGATTAGATGAAATTAATATAACAAATCAAAGACATAATATTGTAGAAAGAATAAATTCTTTTATTGCCCAATATCCAGAAATAAAAATTATCGTATCCTCTAGAATCGTTGGTTATAAAGAAACTCGATTAAGTAGTTACTTTTTTCATTTTGAGGTTGATAAGTTTTCTGATAAACAGATATACTTGTTTTTAAATAACTGGTATTCATCAATCTCTTCATATTCAAACAATAGTCTTGAAATTGTCTCTGGGGAAGCGAAAAAATTATATCTTTCTATAAAACAAAACGAATCAGTCTACAGGCTTGCATGCAATCCTTTGTTGATAACAATTATCGCATTAATATATTATCAAGGAAATAAATTACCAGAAAAACGGGTATCTCTTTATGAAATAGCAACATCGACACTTTTGGATAATTGGGTAAAGCTTAGGGCAAACGAGAAAAACAATATAGATAAAGAAATACTTATTGAACTATTAGCTATAGTAGCCTTTCATATTCATGAACACTATTCATCCGGTTTAATTCCAGAAAAAGAATTAAGAGATATATTAACTTGTGAATATTCAAAGATATATCCGTATATACCCCAAAAAGAATTAAAGCATGATATAAATGATATAATCTCTTTTTTAAGGGAAGATGCAGGTTTTTTATTTGAGAAAGGACTAGCCGAAAATGGAGAAGCCTTATTTGGTTTTGTACACCTTACTTTTCAAGAATATTTTGCAGCTATAGAGTTTAATACAAGATGGAAAGAAGGAAGTATAAACAATAATTTAAGCGACTATATTTACAATTCTAATTGGACTGAAATCATTAAATTAACAGCGTCACTATTTAAAATAAATGAACCAAGCAGGTTGGGACGAAATCATGCAACAAAGTTTATAACTGACATTTTAAATACAAGTGATGTAATTCCTGAAATCAATCGCCGTTTAAATATTGTATGTCAAATATTAAATGAAGACGTCGAGGTGGACTTTGAGATTCTTAAAAAGATCATTGATGAAATTTTAGATTGTTTATCATTTGATGATAAAAACGAAAATGACCATCCAGCATTTATATATAATTACTGCGTAAATTTACTTCTTCAAGCCACTATTTATCAGGAATATTTACTTGAAAGAATATATGAAATATTGCAATCTCAGCCACATTCTACACTTTCCAAGAGGCTTGTTTATATCCTTATGAGTGCTTCTGATATTTCTGCTGTGCATACAAAATTGTTATTTATATTAGCATCAAATCAAGAAGAGCTAAAAGCTTACATGTTTAACTATAGTACGGTTTTCCCTGTTGCCAATATTGTTAAAACAGAATTGTTCCGTTCTGAAATAATTAACTACATAAACTCTCCAAAATATTCACAAACACATATAAATAATTTACCAATACAATACGTTTGCTGTTTTAAGGAAAATTTAGATGATTGGCTATTATCTATAAGCTTAATTAATGATCCTGAAATAAAAAAAGGCCTTATAGATTTCTATGTATTTTCATGGGGTATGGGAGATGTAGATAATATTAAAACATATTATAAAGCAATTAAAGCAAATTATCCTAGCTTTGATTTGACTCAAATTGAAAACCATATAGCTAAACTTGAAAATTATAAGTCTTTAAAGATAGAAGATTATCCAATACTAACTTTTAATGATATAAATATTTATAAAAGGCAAGAAAATGATTTGTCATATGCTATAATACACAATGATGAAGTTGTCATTATTGATTATCCGTTTAATTACGAAAACTTAGAACCATTCTTTGGGACGTCTACAGCTTCCGTTATTGAATTTTGCGATATGATTATATCAGCAAATAAAACAAAATCGAAAGAAATTATAATCCATAATGATAATGAATTATCTCTATTAATGAGATATTATGATACAATTCATTGGTCTACATGTATTAATCAAAATAAAGCTGTAATATATGCATTATCACATCTTTTTAAAGATGGTTCAATAAACGAAAACATTCTGCATTGGATAAAAACAAATTTTAATAAAAATGGATATTCCGTTAAAACAGAAATATCTTCTTATGAAGAATCCATAAAATCTTCTTCATTAAATATTTTCGATAAGCTATTTTTATTAAAACTTATTAATCCAAAATTCAAGGATAAAGAAATGTTATCTTTAGCGATTAAAGAGTACAATAAGATAGAATCTTCAAAAACGAAAAATGAATGTAGGACAATTTTATATAGAATAATTTGAGATATCATTTACAATTACATTATCTTTAAGAATCCACTCAAAAAAGCACTGGGAAACATGAATTTCTTTTCTCCTAATGCAAATCTGACATAGATAAACTTCTCATTCTTATTGATTTTTACAACCGTTCCTTTGCCAAACTTCTTATGAACTACAGTACTGTCAACCGCTAATTTCTCAAGTTGTTTCTTGAGATCACTATCTTCTTTCGTTGATTGCACAGATGGTGACTTCGTAGTAGTGGGCTCATTTACAGGGTGAGATTGTACAATTGGTATAGAATTAGGTTGTAAGGTCTTTGTTGTTCCTTGTTCAGTTTGTTTTTTATTGATTGTTTCAGTACCTCTTGAATAGGAATCAGAATCTACCTTTATCATTGAGGATTGCTGATTGTAGAAGAGTTTTTCATACTGCTCCTTGCGAATGGTAGTATCCCAGCCACCTACTTCGTCTGCTATATGCCTATTGATACCAGTATATGTCAGACTCGCATCTTCATAGCGTTTGAATTTGAAGATAGCGTCGTTCATCAGCGGTGCATTAAATACACCGAGTGAACAGAGCATATTAAAGTCCTCAACACTTAAACCTGTAACTTTCTTGAACAGTCCTGGCTCCAACTGTGTAATGACATCCTTCAGGCATCTTTCACGGTAGTCAGTCAAATACATAAATATGGGAATACGAGTAGCAAACTTTATCAGTTTCTCTTGAATCTGTTTGCGTTTACTCTTCATTTCCTTTTCCTCATCAGAAATTTCCTTTTTCTCCTTTGGGGTTGGATTGGGATTTTCTTTCTTTGCCTTTTTAACGGTTTCGGATTTATTGATGATGGTAGTAAGGTCATTGTTCAGGTTACGGAATCCTTCTATATTCATCAAGGCTTTCATGGCTTCAGGACTTGCAAGCAAACGTTTCAGTGTATCATTGTCTACATTTACAAGCAGGGCTGATTCCCACCGTTTTGCCAACAGCGTAGCCGAAGTTCCTGCCAAAGCGATATCCAAGATGTCTTGTGCATCAACTTCCTTCATGCTGCTTCCATCATAAGCCAATACAGGAAGGAATTTTATGAATTCACCGACTTTCGCCTCTGGATTAGACTCGTTGATATCCAGCCTGCAACTGTAATCAGATATTTGTCGCAAGGCTCTGTCAAGGGCAAAGTCAAAGACATAACATTCATTTTTCATTATGATACGCTTTCCATCCTCATCCTTTACTTCCCATGGACTTTGAACTCTAAATGCTGCCTGAAAATATGTTTCCGGACTTTTCAGATTTCGCAGCATGAATATTCCAGTCCAAGGCTTCACGGTAACACCTGTTGTCAGTTTGCCACAAGTCAGTGTTATTGTTTTTGTCCTAAGAGGATCTCCCATATTCGCCAGAACCGGATACAAAGCATCCAGACCGATTCCGGCTGCAGTTCCAGCACATACTGTTACTTTGTAATCATGGTAAAATTTGTTTTGCCGTTGAGCAAGCAGATTTGCCATAGCAAAACAAGATGCGACATTAGGTAGAAACCAAATTGTGTGTGAAAGTACATTGAGTAATCGAGTATCACTGAATGGCATTGGAGGGCGTTTATCCTGTCCTAACTTCATATCATCTATACTAGCCGGGAGGTATGAACCACGAATAAGATTCAGCCATTTCTGTACCTCGTTCTCATATTTGAATCTGGCATTTACACCTTTGCCTTCTGCTGCGAAAAACACATTCAGGTCAAACTCATCAAACTCACCTTGCTTTGCTACTTCCTGTATTTCATCAGGCATACGGTAAGTAAGCATTACCATTCGTGGCAGGGCTATATACGGATTACCGTTACCTTTCCATTCCGTTTTAGCTCGCTGCTCATCAGAATAAGTCCAGTTAAAGATCTGCTCCTCTATAAATTCTCCGGTATTGATGGCTCTGAATGGTGTTCCTGAGAGAAACAGATAATATCGTGTTGAAATAGGAAGCCATGTTTCATTGATGGCATTGCTTGCTTCATCTTTCTGATATTTTTCCGCATCAAAATCTACCTCATTTTCTTCATCCTCCTTTTCAAACAATTCCTTCGCCCTCTCTTTCCAGGCTCCGAAGTGATATTCGTCAAATATTACCAAATCCCAATTTGTCGAATGGATAAACTCATTTTTGGTTTTTATTCCTCCACTTTCGTTTGTGCCAAGCAAATCCTGAAACGAACCAAAAACGACAATGGGCCTTGATTTATCCACACGATTAAACTCCTGGTCAATATTCAGATTATTGTTGCGTGCATCTTTATTGGATATGTACTGCCACCCTTCAAAATCAATATGAGATATAAGGTCTTCTCTCCAGGCCGATTCTACAGCAGGTTTGAATGTGAGGATTAAAATCCGTGACAAACCCATTTTCTTTGCCAGCTGATAACTGGCAAATGTTTTCCCGAAACGCATTTTTGCATTCCACAAGAACTTTGGTGTGCGACCAGGTTCTTCTTTGAGTGCCTGATCATAATATTTTTTAGTCTGTTCTACGGCACGAAACTGTTCAGGACGCATCGTGAAATTCTGTGTTCTGTTCTCAACATTGTCTGACCCTGTACGAAGGGATAATATAGCAGCTTCAACATCAGATACTGAACACTTGAACCACTCATCGGTTTTGTCAAGAGGATTCAGTCGATGACATCCTTTGCTTTCAAGAATCTTGTGTATGTCCTTATCTGTAAAACAAGATCCGTCATTAGCCATTGCTGACTTCACTAATACAATCTCATACTTGATTTTGCTTGTGTGAAGTTGTTCCTCTATACGCTCTTTGGCAGTACGTTCTGTATATCCGATTTTCAAATATCCTTTATGTGAATCTACTCCAGGCAATCTGTAGGCATATATTGTAGGAGTAACAGCAGGTCGTTGGGGAAAGAAGTTATGTTCCATAATTTACTCCATTGATGTAATCATTGATTCAATAAAATCAATTTCATTTTGGGTTAGATTGTATTTCTCGTAAAGTTCCTTATCAGTCCAAGATTTTGAGAAATCTTGAATAGGGACAAAAGAGTACGTACTTTGAGTCATATTATTATTTTTTCTAGCACCTACAAGGCATCTGAAAAATTTTGTCTCTATATATGACTTCACATTCTTACACTCTTGTTCACTGCCAAATGGACCAATTCTTAAAAATGTTTCTGTGCAAGCAGTATTTTTACCTGCGATTTCAGACTTCCCTAATATTCTGGCTGGAACGGGATAACCTATTTGTCCTGCTGCTCCATCTGCTTTAGAGATAAATATTTTATACTTATCCAGTTCATCTTTGTTTCTTCCAATAAATGATTTATCAATATTCTTATATTGTCTTTTTCCACCTTCTACTCCAAAAACTTTGCATGTGTTGATAGCTTTTTTACTTTCGACAAATGGAGATCGGAAATAATACGGATTTCTTGGACTAACAAGTTGAGAAAAACTTTCTTCATTGAAAGATGCAACTTTTCGAATAATTGAGATTACTTCATTGTACCTGATAAATACATCTGCACCTTTTTCCAGAAGAGGGCGTTCTGATATGGCTGTAATTTGGTTTTGTGAATGGGAATAAACCTTACATAATCCTTTTTGATCTCGGTCCCATAAAAAGTAACACACGCCTCCTTCAATGGCAACGCCAGGAAAACAATCATTTGCATTTCCAAAATCATGTATTTCTCTGATATGCTCATCATGAAGCATTTCATCTCTAAATTCATCCAAACCTTTTCCCCCTGTAAACCATCTGGAAGGTATAATCATTGTTAGATAATGAGGCTTTAGTTTTTTTGCATTAATTATAAACTTATGATATATTGGCATAGCACTTGAACCTGTCCCGCCTCCATCACTCATTTGATAAGGGGGATTGCCTATAATCACGTCAAATTTCATATTGAATACTTTATTTACATCTAAGTTGTGGATAAATTGGTAAGCATGATTTTCAAGTTCAGCCCCACGATCATATTCATTTTGCGAAGCCCCGCAATAGGTGCATTTGCCATCTTTCCAAGTATGTTTAATACGTTGGAAGATTATATTTCCTTGAGATTTTTCTTCAGGGAACTGATATACCGAAAACTCTCCACTCGGATATTTACTACAATAAACACTTCGACGGGAAAGTAAACTTGTGAGTTCTGTAATGGCAATGCCAAAGAGTTGCTTTGAAAATATATGTTCTATACGCTTTTCAAGGTCAGGAATTTGCTGTTCAAGCCCTTTTATCAGTCTCTTTGCGATTTCCCGTAAAAACACACCACTTTTGCAGCAAGGATCCAAGAATGTCGTATCGGGATTTTCAAACAACTCTTGTGGCAGCATATCAATAATCTTGTTAGCCAATTCCGGAGGAGTGAATACCTCATCACTGCTAAGATTTGCTATACACGATAGTACGTCCGGATTATAGGCATTTTGAAACAAGCTATTCTCCATAATCCTGAACCTTTTTATAGTGAGTAATATATCTCCTTAAGAATATTCCGCCTTCCTGCTGTACACCAGATAAAGAAAAAAGATTACTTTCTTTACCAAGAAGACTTGACATTGTATAATCGGAACGCTGCATTTGGGTATTGCCTATAAGGGTCCATTCAGAGAACACTATAGGAACAGAGGTGTCATTACCTTCATTATCAACACACATTAAAGTCAGAGCATTGCCGTTTATGATATTACGACTGATAATAAATTTTGCAGCCTGACGAGTGTCATCCGAAGATTCTGTTTTGCAAAGGGCAGTATATTCTTCATCCTAGATGGAAAAAAGACGTTTACGACATGCCAAAACATTGTCGTCCATTATGTCTATTCCATATAGACTTCCTATTGCCACTATTGCTTGTCTCTCATAATCATGAGGACTCTTCTTATATTTTCTTCTTAATTCTGTGAGTTTACGTCTGAGTATGGCAGAAAGGAAATTCCCGTCACCACAAGCTGGTTCCAGAAATCGGGAATCCGGTCTCAAACACTCATTTTTTACAAGGTCCAACATTGCGTTTACTTCACGCTCTGCTGTGAATACTTCACCTCGTTGTGCAACTCTTTCTTTAGACTTTATCTGACTCATATTCCATCTTGCTGAGTCTCTCTATGTAAGAGGTAGTATGACAGATGGAATATCCTGGTTATCAACTGTTGTTTAAGTCTCAAAAATCGAATCTGATAAACAATTCTATGTTTTTGAACACTGTAATGTGCTTTTATTGGCTCTTAAATAATGATAATTGCTATATTTTGTGTAATTTCGCAACAAATTATATCTCTCTTACATAGAATGGAGTAGTTTTACTAAACACTTCATATGCCCCTACAAATCCCTTAATATCTGAGCGTTGGCTTTATCTACTATGGAGTTGTCCAATGTGGCCAGATAAATTTGTGTGGTCGCCTCGGAATCATGTCCCCTTCCTTCACTGATAACCGAAATCGGAATGTTCTTGCCTTTGGCTGCGCTTGCCCATGAATGACGGGCACAGTACATACTCAGAGGAAAGGATATATCGGCCAGTCTGGCTATTTCTTTCAGGTTCCTGTTTATTCCGGACATGACATTCCTGTAATGCTTGTGCGTATCCTTAAAAGGATATTTCAATACCGGCAAAAGATAAGGACTGAGGCTGTCTTCCGGGTATTTGCCGACAATCTCCTGCATACATTTTTCCCACTTGATGACCAGCTGCTGCCCGGTCTTTCGTCTGCGATACGATAAGAAGCCGTTCTGAAGATCTTTCTTTTTCAGGTGAGCCATATCTATGAACGACATGCCACGGGTATAGAAACTGAACAGGAACATGTCCCTTGCAAATTCCAGATTAGGCTGTAAGGACAGATCCAGATTCTTCATACGCTTGATGGCGGATAAGGGAACGGCACGCTTGACGGTCTTGTCCACTCCCGTATAGACATGCCTGAAAGGATTGCGCTGTTCCATCAGTTCCTTTTCCAGGGCACGGTTATATACCGCCCGAAGGATGCGTATGTAGAATGAACTGGTATTCCGTACGGCTCCTTTTCCATGAAGGTAAGCTTCATAAAGCTGCATCAAGTCCGAATCAATTTCGGACAGCAGAATGTCCCGATCCTGTCTGAACTGCATGAAACTTTTCAGGGTGCAGGAATAATTTTCAGCCGTGCGTATCTTGCCCATCTGTTTGAGACGGGCTATGATGCCTTGCATGAAGTTGAAAAGCGACTGTCCCTCTGTATTGTTCTGAAAAGAAGCGACAATATCATCTGCTGTATATGTCCCTTTCCGATTTTCCAATTGGTGGACAATCATGTCCAGCCGTTTCAGGTCCCACTCCAAGCGTTCCTGCAAGGAAAGAAGCAGGTTGCTTCGTTCTGAATTACTGACAATGATACAGCTTCCAACTTCGTTCCATTCGTTAGTAAATATCCGGTAATCCGTCTTTAACTGACGGATTACACGGTTCTGGATAATCTGATAATAGATGGTGCCTTCCTTTCCCTCTATGGTGGAAGGTCTGAATTTCACTTTGACACTGGCCATGGGCTTACTTTTTAGGTTCGTCCGTAATAGACTTGACCTTGATGGACTTCGCCTTGCTGTCCAGTTCTTTTGCGGCCTGTTCTTTCAGCCGTGCCTGCTCGGTCAGGGTAGCCTGTCTCCGTACCGCTTCCTCGTAGGCTTCCACATCCTCACGCATCTGTTCTATCCGTTCGTTATCCCGGTTCGGTCCAAAGAGTTTCTCAAGTTCCACGAGTTGTTCGGGAGTAGCCTCTCCTTTCATCTTGACATAACGGTACTTCAGATCATTATCGGCCTGCTCGTTATCTGTTCTCGCCGAAAAATAAAGAGCCACGGACAGGGCCACGATTGCCGCGAACATCACGGAAAAACACCCAAGGATGTACGGGGATTTTATGCTCAGACTGAAATGATGGTTGATGTTGCTTGTCTTGACGGCATTCTTCCTGATTGTGTTATTGGTCTCACAAAACAGGTTTTCCACTTTCTCCTGGTTCTGCCGCTGTTCATTACGCATTTCCGACAAGACCTGCCCAAGTCTTTCCTGTGACGAGTTTTTCCTGTCCATGGAAACCATATCGTTCTTGATGGCGGCAAGGCCTTCGTACACGCGAGCCAACAATTTGCGAAATGTCTCATGACCTTTCCGGACTTCATTCAGCACGGACTCATCCTTTTCCTTTTCATTGTTAACTGTCGGGCTGTTGCTTTCCGGCAATGGGACGGACAACCCGTTGATTTTGTTCTCGATTCTTTCCAGGCATCCGAAGATGCTCTCGATATATTCTTCCATTTTCATATTCCTGTAATTTTAATGTTCATGAATAATTTGAATGGGAAAGGACGGACTACAATCCGAAACCTTTCCTTTTTTGTCTCTTCTTCCTGCGTCTGCGCAAGAGCTCTTCCTGAGGTAACGGCTCTTCGGGAGTGGTACCGTTTGTCGGACTGAACAGTCCAAGTCCTGTACTTTCGAGAAGATAGCCTCCGTCCGGTATTCTTTGCTGCACCTTACGTTCGGATTCCTGTTGAGATTCAGAAGTCTTCCAACCCAGCCGGGCATTCAGTCTGGCAAAGCTGAACTCCCGGCTGATCTGTGAAGCCTTGAAGGTCTTCCCGTCTTTGGTGAACCGGATTCCTTGTATGTCCTCCGGCCTTTTTATCTCCCTGGTACGCTTTACAAATTCCAGCCTGATGCCCCGACGAAGCAGGTAATCGTTGAACTCTTTCCATGTTCCGGAGCGCTTCAAAGCTGCCTTGACGGCATTGAAGATTTCGTATTTTACACGTTCCGAAGCATGGAGTTTCTCCACGTTAGTCTTGCCCTTTCCCTCGGCGTATGTCAACCCGTACCTGTCCTTAAGCAGTTTTGTGGCAATCTCGTTACGCTTGTAATCGCCTTGGGAAGAGATTACCTTGCCATCATACCCGATGCGGTTATAGACCAAGTGGCAGTGCGGATTGTCCGTGTTATGGTGTCTTACCAGAATAAACTGAGTGTTTTTTATCCCCATCAGGTCCATGTATTCCCGGGCTATTTTAGCCATAAACTCGTCCGTCAGCAGTGCCTTGTCCTCCGGCTTGAAGCTCAATGCGATATGCCCGACTGGCTGTTTTATCTTCGGATTAAGCTCACGCTGGTAGTTGAAACTGGCCGTTATTTCCCGGATATTTTCCAGCAGTACGCCGTCGGAGTCGATGATTTCCGCGTTGTCCTTGCCCATCACGTAACGGATACAGCCGCCGAAGGATTTCCCTTTCTTGATCTTGCCAATCATGACGGCCTCCTTTCTCCGTACCTGTACCGGACAATAATCTCCTTGAGCTTCTGCAGGAGTTCCGTCACCGTCCTTTGGGTACGGTGAAATCCGGCCTGATGGGACAGACGAGTCAGCTGGTTCAGGTTGTTCGCCATACCCGTAAGGCTGCGTATGACGGCAGTCTCTTCGGTCGAGTGCCTGGCCGTTATCGTTGTCTCAAAGGCTGATGTGCGGAGAAATTCCGCCAGCGTGAGGTTAGCCTGTCTGCTGCGTCGGCACAACCGTTCATAGTCTATCTTGGAGAATTTCACTGTAACGGCTTTGCTGAGTTTGCACACTCCGCTTACTCTGGGGCGTCCCCTCGGTCTATTTTTCTTTCTGTCATTCATATTTTCTTCGTTTGATTTCTGATTATTCTTTTTCTCACAATCTGCGACCACCGGGAGCGGATTGCCTCCACTCTTCGAGAGTGGAGCGAGGTTTTCAGGATGCCCGAAAGATAACCTCGCTAACTCCCAAAACTGAAGTTTTGTCCATTACCCCCTCAGGTCGGCTACTGACTGTCTGAATACTGTAATGACTGTAGTCAGTAAGCAAGTCTGTCATTCCGGGAAATGTCACAGCTTTCTCCACTGCTCGAAGTCTTCCGAATAGATTTCAAGATGCTGCCGGGCGATGTTCTCAAGCAGTCCGGAAACACTCATTTTGCGTCCTCCCAACCTGCGGACAAACTCGTCCAGCCTGTCACGTACCTCACCACTTACGAACACGGGCTTGCGGTCTTCGATTCTCGGCACCTGAAGAAAAGCTTTCCGGTATTCGTCCAGAGAAAGTTTCCTCTGCCTGCTGCTTATACGACGTTGAGACGAGAGAACTGCTTCCTCTTTTCCGGTTGATGGTTGTTGGAACTCGGATGTGGTGTCGGTCTGTTCTACCGTGCCTTCTGACTTCTCTTTTCCGGTATCATTCAAGGATGATTCCATGGCAGTTTCAATGCTGCCATCTGACGGGAGTATGAATGACATGTCCGTACCTGTCATGGCCTCCCATTCTTCTTTGGTCAATTTCTTTTTTGTTACCATACATTTTTAATTTTAATCGGTTTACTCACTGGTCTCGGTGTGCACCTTGACTCGTTGTCGTGAGCAAAGGAAATGTGTATAGTAAACAGAATCAAGCAAATGGAGATACCGTGGCAATTATGTTACCCTATGCACAATATAGATTGGGCGGTCGGTGCTGCCTGCCGTGATTTGCCGGAGTGATTCTTCCATACCGGATTATTCAAGCGGATTCCGTTTATAAAGAAGGCTCATTGTATGCAGTTGATATGTAACATGATGTCATTCCGGGCAACGCATCGTCACCGGTCTGAAAATCCATTGCAGTGTGATTCCTACTGCTTTTATTTGCAGTGGGAACAGGGAAAACGGTCACGTTTCCAGCCGAGAATAGGACAATGATACATGATGGAATATCGGCTGTAAAAGACCTATTCTGTTCCGGATTTTTGAATATATGTTTAACTGAAAATAATGTAGACAATGGAAATCATCAGCTTTGAAAAAAGGACTTTCGAGGAGATTGCCGCCAAGTTGGATCGTTTCGTTCAGCGGGTGGAAAGCCTGTGCCGTGAACACGGCGACAAGGAAACAAGTGAATGGATGGACAACCACGAGGTCTGCCGCAGGTTGCGTATCAGTCCGAGAACCCTGCAGACCTTGAGGGATAACGGGACGCTTGCCTTTACCAAAATAGGGAACCGGACTTACTACCGTCCTGACGATGTGGAGCGGGTAGTCGGTAACGTGGAGGACAAACGCAAGGAAGCCCGTTGGAAAGGCAAGACCATTTGAACGAGTTTCAAGAATAATGTATAACCAATTCAAACGCGTATGAGTAATGAAATCAGAGAAAAGAACCACGAGTGGGTAAAGACGTTCCACTCGAATTTCGACAGGTTGCTGGCCCTGCTCGAAAGGGTGTTGGAGAAACGGCAACCGTCTGCCTATGGAGATGAACTGCTGACGGACAAGGAAGTGGCATATCTGCTGAAAGTGAGCCGGAGAACCTTGCAGGACTACCGCAACAACGGCATTTTGCCTTATACACAGGTAGGCGGCAAGATTCTCTACCGGGCTTCCGACATAGAAAAGACACTGATGAAAGGGTACAAGGAGGCGTACAGATACAAAAGAAGCTGACACTCCAAACACTCCACAAAGGACACGTAGGGATTTTGATTTTTCTGGAGGGAGCGCAGTTGACCGCCTGCCCGTTTAATTTGTGTTTCTAAAAAAAAAGCCTTTCCAAAATGATAAAAAAACAGCATATAGTATTAGGCCCTATTTGAACCAATCTATATGCTGTTTTATCTTTTTCTTCTGACTTTTCCGTCAGTCGCTTGTTTCCGCTGCCGTTGGCGTCCATTGTACAGACGTGAAAGGGAAAAGGTTTTCGGGCTGAATACGCTCTGAAAGAGGAAGATTCTGCCCGAAACGGCAAAGCCGCTCGACCTTTTCGCTTTCAATAGAGTCTGTACTAACTTCTATGGACGGCGAGGAAATAGGCGACTGATGAAATATTTTATGAGATAATATAATAATAAAAACCAAATATTGACTACTTTTACATATATTTTTCACCACTTAAACATTATCATATGATGAATATTGAAAATTTCAAAATTAACAAATTGCACAAAGTGCTAAATTTTGACATTCAATTTAGGAATAATACTATAATTCTGCTGGGAGAAAATGGTTCATGCAAAACAACCATTATAAAAATGCTATACTACACTTTATCTCTTCAATGGAAAAAGCTAGCTCAATACGATTTTGAAAGTATAGAGATAACTGTTAACTCCAAACATTTTTGTATAACCAAAAAAGATATTTCTTTAACATTCGACAATCGAATATTAAGAAAAATGCCTCCACATATTAGGAGATATATAGTAGAAGCTACTAACAAATATCAATATCTTGATTTTCAGACTATAGAAGAAATCTGCAAGAAGTTTGAGTTCCCTATAGAATTTATCCTTCAAGATTTAGACAATAATTATAATTTATCAGATTTTTCTTCAACAAGTAAAGACAGAAAGAATTTACAGAAAACTATTAAAAGTTTTAGCGAAGAGATGGGAGATATGCATATTTTATATCTTCCAACTTATCGTAGAATAGAACAAGAATTAAAAGTTGTTTTAGATGGACGAATTGATGAAGATGAATTTAATAGTAGACGTATAAGAAGATATAATGAAAATAATCATTATACCGAACTTATAGAATTTGGAATGAAAGATGTTGATGACGCTATTCAAGATGCATTGACAAATCTAAAGGAATCTTCTCGTTCCAATCTTAATCAATTATCTTTAGGGTATTTAGGGGATATTGTTGACGAAAAGTATAAAACAATAAACCATAATGAAATAAATTCTATTGATGAGGCCACTATTCATGATATCATGAATAGAGTTGACGAATCTATTCTGTCAAAAAACAGTAAAGACAAATTGTATAACTCATTACAACACATCAAAGAACGTGGTATAAAAACTGATCATGATAAAGTTGTATGTCACTATTTCTTAAAGCTTTATGATTCACATAAGGAACTCGTTGCAAAGGAGACCTCTATTAGAGATTTTGTTCAAATATGCAATAAATATCTCCAGAATAAAACTATGTTTTATGATAGTCCAAACTTTGATTTTTATATACAATTAAATGCTGATAACCAACGTATAACATTACCGCAGTTGTCTTCGGGCGAAAAACAAATTGTATCACTGTTTAATCATCTATATTTATCAAATCTGAACAATTTTATTGTCTTAATTGATGAACCAGAATTATCACTGTCTGTAAAATGGCAAAAAACATTTTTGGAAGATGTCAGAAAAGGAGAATTTTGTGAAGGGCTTATTGCAGTAACCCACTCTCCTTTCATTTTTGACAATGAATTGGATATGTATGCACATGGAATTGAGGAATTTAGAAAATAAGATGGGAACAGTTGATAATTTAAGACAAGAACGAAAAGGACGTACTATTCCACTTGCAAGATTTTATGCAGATTTCAAAGTAGGTTCTACTAAAACTTGTTATGGTTTTGTGGAAGGAGATGATGATCCGTCATATTATAGAACTATAATTAACAATAAACTACCAAAAGGTTGTTCTATTATTTTATATCCCTCCAATGGTAAAGAAAATGTAAAATACATATTTGAAGAGATATCAAAAAGGGATTATCCTGCAAATCGAATAACTTATTTTATAGACAGAGACCTTTCATTAATTATTGAAGACCCTAATTTAATCAGCGGCACACAAGTATATGTTACAGATAATTATTCTATTGAAAATGACATATTATCTGAGGATACATTTATTAATGTAGCTCAAGATTTGCTAGGCTTTTCCACTTTGCCATTAAATGAGTTAGAACGCTTAAAGAAATATTATATTTCAGCCAAAGAAAAATTTGAAAATATAATGACTCCAATTATGGCAAACATAATACATTGGAAAAAATGTAATTGCAAACCTGCAAATTATAAAAATCTCAAAATTAAAGATATTATTATTGTAAAAGATGGTATAGTAAATTTTAAGTCGAGCTTAGAGGAGGCTATTAGTATTTTATATAGGCAAAGTCAAGTTGACCTTAGTTATCATCAAAAAGATAAAATTGAGATGATAATGAATTATATAACTGAAAGGAAGTTGTCATCGAAAATTCTACGAGGAAAATATTTAGCAGTTTTTTTCGTTAAATTCTGCAATTCACTATATGATGATTATGAAAATATAGGATTCAACAGGGAGAAGGGAAGAAAAATCTCAGATAATGATATCATGGATTCAATTGCCCCTCGCAGTACTCCACCAGAATCTTTAGTAAGTTTTATCGATAATGCTATCCTTTCATATTATAAACAACTTGAATGATAGGCAACTATAATCGATGTTCAAAACAATCTGTGTTGTAAACTAGTTGCAACACAGATTGTTTTGAATTTATTATACTTGTTTTCTTTTTCTTATCAACCAATCCATATCCTCCGAAATCTTGTCATCTGTAACTTTTGCGTATCCTTGTGTGGTTCTGATATTTGTATGTCCCATCATTTTTGATATGCTTTCCATAGGAACCCCAGCTGAAACCATCAGGGTACCAAAGGTGTGACGACTTTGATGATATGACAGGTTATGTTTGAACTGATGGGAAAATCCCAACTCATGTATTTCAAACCAGATCATATCACGTATTGGTAACGGGAAGATGGGCTTACTGTCATCTGTTGTATTATACAAGGAAATTATCTGCTCCGCTATCGGATGCAACGGAATAAACGACTCAACGCTTGTTTTCTTACGATAAGTTCTGATATATTTCCGTCCTTCCGCAGTTGTACCAATATGATGTGGATAAAGATTACATACATCAACATAAGCCAAACCGCAAAAACATGAAAATATAAAGGTTCTTCTTGCCAGTTCTTGTAATGGATCAGGTTTAGGGCTGCTCATTATCTCCTGAAGTTGTTTCTTGCTTATATACATGAGCTTTGCGGGTGCCTTCTTTTCATATTTTATATCATCCAAAGGATTATATCTCAAAATTCCGTTGTCTACAGCAAGATAGACCAGGCGTTTCAGCCAACAAAGACAATGGTTCCGATATGACGACTTATGAGGGTAATTTGCTTTCAGATATAAAATATAATTGATGCCAAACTCTTCGGTTATATCTGTAAAAAGCATGTCCTCTTTGCCCAAAGAACGGATGTATTCACCCAGATAGTAATGATACATTTTTGATTGCCTGTAACTGGAAGTTGAATCTATTTGAATGGAACGGATTTTTAGATTTTCCCGTTCCACTTCCCCTGCTTGTAATATATACTTCGGGATGTCGGCAGTTCCTGTCATGGCTGTTTTCAGAAGTTCCGCACTGATAACGCCGTTCACTTTCAACAGTTCAGCATAAGTTTCATCTACGCGTTTTTTATATTCACAAAGCATTCCGTTCAGTCTGTTGTTTTTGACTTCTCCTTTCTTGCTGTTCCACTCTTCCGGCTGGCAATACAACCCGGTTGATAATACGACAGCCTTTCCGTCTATTGTAATACGACACATGATTGATGTGGTCCCGTCAGATTTGACTTTACCACGGTTTATATAATATAGTTGCTTATATGTACTTCTCATGATTCTTTCTTTTTTGATTTTATAATACCAGTTTCATATCACTCGTTGCTTCGATGAATTTGTCCATATCCTCAAAAAGTTTTTTAGGAGTTACCCTTGCATAAAGCTGTGTCGTGGTTAGATTGGTATGGCCCAACATTTTGCTGATTGTTTCAATAGGCACACCGGCCTCAAGGGTTATCAAACTTCCGAAGGTATGTCTTCCCATGTGATAGACCAAATCACAGCTTATGCCGGCCAAATCACGCAAACCTTTCATGTGCCGTCGCATATTGGGATGGTGTATCATCGGGAAAAGCTCTTTCCTGTCATCCGAACGATATTTTTCTATAAGAGAGATAGCCTCTGGCAACAATTTGACGCGGGCCAGATATTCATTCTTCTTTCTCAGATACTTTAACCATAAGTCGCCTTTATCGTCCTTGTATATATTTTCTCGAGTGATTGAAACTGCATCCGCATACGGGACTCCTGTATAACAGGCAAAGAGGAACAAATCTCTGGCTATATTATGAGTAATTCTTTCCGGTGGTATTACGACATCACGGATCTTCTCAAAATCCTCACGACTCAAAGCCCGTGGTGGTTTCCGGTTCTCTTGGGGTAGTTTGAAATTCACAAAATAACGCTTCTCTGCATGTCCTTCCTTGAATGCCATCCGGCAGATTTTCTTCAGGATCGCCAAATAATGTCTTGCCGTATCTACCGCAAGTCCTTTGTCCTTCAGTATATAATCCTGAAACTCCCATGGGATGTGTTCATTTAACTGTCCAAAAGCAACATCACTTGTCTTGAATCGTTTTTGAATAAATTCTCCAAGATACCTGCGGGTGTAAATGTATGTTGACATGGAGCTTTTAGCTACATCAATACCGATTCTTGAGCGCATATCCTCGATATGCGTATCAAGCCGTTTCAACAGAGTAATCTGGGTTTCTACACTTCCCTGCAAAAGCTCTTTGACAGCAGTTGCGTCAAAATCAATCTTACGCTCAACAAGTGAATCAAATGCAGAATTGACCGAAAGCAAGAGCCGGTCAATTTTCGTATTAATATCAACGGCTTCCTTACTCTTTCCATTCAGTCGGCTTTCTCTTGGATTCCATAACTCTGGAGTACATGACAGCTTACAACTGAATTGCGCCATCGTATTGTTTACCGTTATTCGCCCCATTATCGGAGCCTTTCCGAATTTGTCAAGACCGCTCTTTTTCAGGTAGAGCAACACCTTGAATTTTTCTACTTTCATACGCTTATTTTTTAATGGCAAAATTACCTATTTTATAAGCGTCCTTTGATATGCAAAATGCTGACATACAGTGAATAATAGTCTCTGTGACAGTTTCTTCATTGTTCAGCCTGTTACCTATTCGGTTCAGGTAACTGGTCAGCTAACATTCTGGTAACTGAACACCTGCAATATCTTGTCCATTTTTGCTTTCCATTATCTCAGCAAAAAACAGAACTTCTGCTCATATTCAACCAATTACGTTTTTCTTTCTCATTCCTTCATCTACTTGCTTCCTGTATTCTGTTCCACTGCTTCCGTCATACTTACGCCACATTGCAACTCACAAAAGGCACGGACATCTATACCGTTAGCAAGATGCTTGGTCACAAGAAAGTGACAACAACACAGATTTATGCGAAGATTGTTGATGAGAAGAAAGAAGCAGCCGCAGATGCAATCCGCATTTCTCTTTCAGACGACATGATTAAGCCATCTGATGATTCCAAAAAGCAATAGCACGCAAACGCTATATAAGACTTCATATTACAGCAATATTCTCTTCATGATTCAAGAAGCTATTCACATTCAGTGTGAGTGGCTTTTTTAGTTTTTACCTCTTTGATTATCGATTGTCGTTATGATGCAGTTATGACGCCAATCATAGCGATGTCATACGAAAAATATTTTTATAAATTTCATTGTTTATTATAGCTGATAATAAGTAAGTTGCACTCATTGAGTACATATGAATTCTATGGAGTTTTTATGCTATGAATCATGCCAAAATCACCGTTTTTTTTAACGATACTTTTGCTGTCGCTTTCTTCCCAAAGAGAGTGACTGTAGCATATTGCTGCAGCCAATTACAAACATTATTCACATGTGTACTACAGTACCTACATTTGATGCAATGCCACAAATTATGGCTAACATCCTTGAGAAGTTGGAGACTCTTGAACAGAAGTTCGATGCTCTGCAGTCAAACAACAAAGTAGAGGAAGATGCTTGGTTCTCCTTACAAGACCTTTGCAAATACCTTCCAAACCATCCTGCTGAACAGACCGTTTACGGCTGGACGAGCAACCATACCATTCCTTTCCACAAGAATGGTAAGAGCATCATCTTTCGTAAGTCAGAGATAGATGCCTGGTTGATGCAGAACTCAAGCAAATCTGTAAAGGATATTTATGACGAAGCACGTGAGTACGTTGCGAACAATCCTAAGAGAGGAAGAAAATGACGTATATAGATTACATGAATCAGTTTTGGCGAGCTTCATCCTTGGAGTATATGCCCACGAGCGAAGTCGCATTGTATGCATTCATAGTGAATGAGTGCAATCAGTGCCGTTGGAATATGCCGGTGCCATGTTCTACTGTACGAATCTGCGAGGTATTGCATATGTCGAAACAGACACTCTGCACTGCTCGCAAGAATCTTGCCAGGCGTGGACTTATCTCCTTTACTGATGGAAAATCGCGCCATGTACCATCCAAATATTCACTCCTTGAATGGACGAATAACTTGACGGTAGAGCTGACGGATGGATTGACGGCAGACGTTACCCTTTTAAAAGATAAAGAGAAAGATAGTTTTACTAATAAGGGTTCGATTAATTTTTCAAACAATAAAAATGTAAAATCAAATGGATACGACACTCAAAATCGACGTAGAGGGGTTAAAGAAATCTCTACTGAAACGACGTCCTATGAAGGCTCGTTTTAAACTGCATATGTCTGAAGAGCAGGCATATGCTTGCCTGTTAGCCGCTGTCAAGGCTGAGGTGGAATATCGCCACCGAATCTTCTGTTTTAACGAAGATGTGGAAAAACAGCTGCATGACATGGCAAGCTGGCTTACCTCACCATCTTCCAGTTTCGGTATTTTGCTATGCGGTGGATGTGGCAACGGTAAGAGCACCATGCTTAAAGCATTCCAACAGTTACTAAACTATCTACATATTCCTAAGCCATACAACGAGGGAACATACGGAATCCAGATTGTGGATGCAAAGTACATTGCCTACCAGTGTAAGAACAACTATGAGGCATACAGAAAACTTGTCTGTGTTGATATGCTTGGCATTGATGACCTTGGTACGGAGCCTTCAGAGGTAATGGATTATGGTAATGTTTATACTCCGGTAATCGACTTGCTTACCAAGCGTTACGAAGAGCAGCTTTTTACCATCATTACCACAAACCTCACACCACAACAAATCCGGGAACATTATGAGGACCGTATTGCTGACCGACTCAATGAGATGGTGAAAAAGACCATATTCAACAATGGGACTTATCGTACGGACAAATCACAAATTTAATTATCACTTAACAGAGACCATAATCATGAGAAAGGAAGAACTCATTGAACTTATCAGCGAATATAATCCGTTACTGGCAAATGCGGTTAGCCACATGGTAGAGTATGTTCAAGACCGTCACCCATCCACTTTCCCGAGCAAAGAGCAGACGATGGCTGTAAATGATTACTTGCATAGCGTATATGCTGACGGTGACGGCAGTATGTCTGAAACAAATTGTGAGCATAGAAGAATTGCCTCGCAGAGAATAACGATAGAAGCTATTCGGGCGCTTGACGGCCAACAGCTGGACCGGTTACAGAATATACTTGATCATATAGCTTATGATAAGGAATATTATATGCCAGAAAGAGGACAGGGATGGCGTCGCTGATTTCATTTTTGGCTACACTAATGTTGAATCATCTATAATCCGTAATTTATATGAACAAGCAAATGAATTATTGTATAATACTCTCGTCAGAACAGCTCAGTTATCTGGCAGACAGTAAGTACGGCATAGACAGAATGAAGATTCTGTATCGGCTTATTGAAGCTACTGTACTTGCAGAAACAGAGTTTTCCAAAAAGGGCTTTGCTACAACATTGCATATTGGTCAGGCCGCCTTATCGGAAGTGGAATTGTCCAATCAATTGGGTTATGACAAGAAAACAATCTCAAGATTGCTCGACAAAATGAACCAGCTTGATATTGTCACAACTGTTCAGAGCAACAGAACGAGTATCCATACTTTAAAATGTGTATCGGCATGGATGAAGGATGAAATACGCATAGACAATCCATTTTATGTACGTATGAAAGACCGACATGGTGACAGTGACGAAAGACCTTGTCATTCTGCAGATAACAATAGCCGACTACCATCTAACCCATCTGACAATCAGGTCAGCAAAACGGCAGGAAATATCCCCATCCAGATAGCAGATAATAAAGTTGAAGGAACAAGCGGGCTGCCATCAGATATTCGTCCCTATCAGAGCCAGTCTTTGGCTGAGGAAAAATCCGCCGACTTCAATTCTCAGATTGAAAAGCGTGACACATTATAATCTAAAGGATGTCCAGAACTTTCTTATATCAGCTTGCAAGAAGTGCCTATGTCGCACAAATTCGCTTTGCTCACCCGTACAACATAAGCGGTTCCCGGCAGTCGCAAGCTCCCACCGGGCTGTCCATTTTTAATTTAAGATCTCACCCACTATAATGAACCAGAATATGAAAAAGAATACCGATGAAGGAAAAGACGATAAGAAGAAAAGGAAAGTCGTCAGACGCGAACTGAGGCTTGAAGCAAGAGTGACGGAAGAGGAATACGCCAAGGCTGCAGAGCTCGCCGAAACCTGCGGATTGTCTTTAAGCAACTACATACGCCGCACGGCTTTGGGACAGCATCCACGTCGGCGGCTGACTGACCGAGAGGTGGAGGCATTGTGTAGCCTTGCGGATGCACGAGGAGACCTTGTTCGCATTTCAGCGGCCTTAAAGTCCATACAGGCTGACAAAAGGGTAATGTATATCAAAGACACCCGATTTGTGGAGCAATGGATGAAAGCTGCCGCACAGCTTATCATACGATGGAAACAGATAGAAGAATACATTACCGAATAAAAATACTTACCCGATATGATTGCAAAAGCCGCCACAATTTCACATGGCCAGAATGCCATAACTTATTCTGTGAATAAGGACAGGGCTGAATTAGTCAAGGTAAACCACTTGCCTGACAACATCTCACCTGAAGCCATGTACAGAAGAATGATGCTTCACCAGCAAAAGTTTGCTGCACAACTCCAAAGGAGAAGACCACTTAAAGAGACCGTGATAAGAATTGAAGTTTCCCCTGCTGAAGAAGAAAGCCGGAACTGGACGATGGACGATTGGTTACGTTTGGCAAACGAGTTCATACAGACATTCGATTCGATAGATCTGTCCAAGAAGACCAAACGGGCATCATCCAAATGCACCAACCTGAATGGTTCTCAATATGTTGTTGCCTTACATCATGATTCCAAGAGTGGCATACTTCACCTGCACATTGATGCCAATCGTGTGGATATGGAATGCCATGTCAATGACGGCCATCTGATTGGAGAGAGGGCTGCTAGAGCTGCAAATATCATCAACGAACGGAGGGGCTGGATTCAGTCTGAGAACATCAGTGAACATCACAAGAAAGAGATCTCAGACTGTTGTATGGAGATACTCCGTTCTATGGAAGTATTCAGTTGGCAGCGATATAAAATTGAACTGATAAAACGAGGCTACGGAGTGCACCTGCAAGAAAAGGACGAAGGTGGAATACACGGCTATTCAGTGAAACGTGGTAACTCCATTTATAAATCATCTGTGTTGGGCATCGGGCGTAACCTCACTCCTTCTAAGATAGAGAACACATGGCGTAAGTTGCATCCGGAGGAGAGTAAGTCTTATCCATCGAAGCCAAATTCTGAGCAATTACGGTCAGCAACTCCGGCTCCTGCTGAACGACATGAGGACACTCTGCAACTAGTAGTAAAACACTACGATATTGCAACTGACAACTATCACAGTTATCATGTGGACATACCGGAAGCCTCCGACAACATCATCCGTGAGGAGTGCTCTTTGGAAGAAGCCCATCCCCTCGCAAAGATTGAAGAGATACAGCATACTGCTCTTCTTCTCTTTGCCGGTTACCTGGAGGCTGCCACAAGCATGGCAGCTTCCAGTGGTGGCGGTTCATCAGACACTACCGGTTGGGGACGCGACAAGGATGATGATGACATTAAATGGGCCCACCGTTGTGCAAAGATGGCAAACGCCATATGCAGGCGCAGAAAAGGTATTCATAGATAATTTTCAATTCAACTAATAATAACAGACATGAGTATTGGAAAATCAAAAAACAACGGTATAGACATAAACTGCCTGATGAACGAGATAGATAATGAGAATCAGGTCAATACAGTATCAGCTGATATTGATAGACGGTTGGCTGAACTTAAAGCTGCCAATAGGAGATTGCAGGAAGCGACTGATGAACTCCGCAAAGCTTCGATCACTTTAGATAAAGCCACATCAGCTCTCAATTCTGCTGTTGCCAGCTCGGATAATATAGTCTCTGGGATTTGTAAAGCAATTGTAGAAGCACAACATAATACTGTGTTTGAAGCGAAAATTATACCCAAACATTTGGAGCAACTACAGAATCTCACCTCAGATTTTTTAACCAAAGAGGAACAATCCTTTGAAACTCATCGTGCCAAACAAGAACAGAGAATAGAATCCTATGAGAGACGGATTAAGGATATGTTGGTTAATAATGATGGCATTTGGTTCTCTTCTTTTTGGTTGAAAGTCCTTTGCATTGTTATAACAGTCTTTGTTTGCATGGTTTTTCTATATGTCTATATAAAGACATAAAATATCCAAACAAAGGGACATCAAAAACACATACCATGGAGATGATGTTTTCAGTGAATGAACTCCTACTCGAATCATACCTAAAAAGAGTTTGATACATCTACCCTAAAAGGTCAGCTATAGTAAAAGTGTTATATATAGTTGACCTTTTCTTAAATTCGCTCATATTCAGCACGTTTTTATGTTTTCTTATGGTTATTACATTATTTATCATTATCTTTGTATCCAAAATTTGACAATTCAGAATAAGAAAATTCGTATAATTGAAAATCTATTATCAGATGTTAGGTGCTACATTGCCAAACTCTGGTGTAAAATAGAAAACAGATAAAGATGGGTGATACAAAAGTGTTCACACAAGAGCAGAAGACTGAATCATTGCGTAAAGCTTTGATAGAAGCTGGTTATGACATGGCTTCGTCACAAGCAGAAAGCATGGAAAAAGATACAGAATCTTGGGGAGAAGATATGATTGATGGCAAGATTAACCCAAAATGCATTGATATCAGTGACCAAGCAAGCCACTCTTTTTATAATAATGAGTTGGATATTTGGTTTGAGCCAGATGAGGAGTTCTTTCCAGAAGGCTGTGATGAATGGGGCATTAATGGACTCATTGAAACAAATGGCATTTCTGACGATGAGGTTTTTGACCTTTTATATGAAGGTGCGAACAATTACATAAATAAAATCTACGGCAAGGATTGGAAAGAGAAATATCCAGAGCCAAAGTACAAGTAATAGTATAATTATGAATCAATATAATTACTCAAAAAAAGCATGAAGTCAGAGATAAAATCAAAGAGAGTTCGTGCTATTATAGATGAACTAAAGGATCAGTACATGGAAGCAGACATCAACTGCCGTCCATGGATTATTGGTTTTTCTGGAGGCAAAGACTCCACTGTTCTTCTGATGCTTACTTGGATAGCCATGCAGGAGTTAAGAGAAGATAGGAAGCCTTTGCGCAGACGTGTGTATGTGGTTTGTAACGATACAATGGTGGAAAATCCCATCATCGAAGAGTATGTTTCTACCGTGCTTCTGAAGATTGGCGATGCCGCACGTGAACAGATGATGCCTATACAAGTGGTGACAACTACACCACAACTAGAAGATACTTTTTGGAGTTGCGTTATTGGAAAAGGGTATCCCGTACCTAATAATTCGTTCCGTTTCTGCACAGAAAAAATGAAAATAAAGCCGACTTCTAAGTTTATCACAGACCAAGTAGTGGCTGATGGTGAGGCGATTGTGCTTGTAGGCACTCGCCTGACTGAGAGCCAGCAACGTGAACGCAGTATTCGCCGACATGAAATCAAGGGACATCGACTTTCAAAGCACCCCCTCAATCCAAACACTTTCACATATGCTCCTATTAAAGAGCTGATGCTGGAAGAGGTTTGGTGGATTATTAATTCCATCCCTTCACCATGGGGGTTTGACAATAAGATACTCTTTAACATCTACTTAGATGCTTCAGCAGATGACTACGAATGCCCAACAGTTGTGACAGATGATAGCCACCGCAGTTGTGGGCAAAGCCGCTTCGGCTGCTGGATTTGCACTGTGGTAAAAGAAGACAAGTCAATGTCTTCGCTTATCAAGAACGGTGTCGACTGGATGAAACCACTTCTCGAATTCCGAAACAGTTTGGTAGAGAATCGTAATGTCTCAGAACTTCGTTGTGATACTCGTAGAAATGGACAGCGTGCAGTTGATGAAACGGGCCACAATCTTGGCAACTACACTATGGAGTATCGCATTCAAATGCTCCGCGAGTTGTTACAAACGCAGAAGACTGTACAGGAAGGACATTCTAGCGTCATCCTTATTACGAATCAGGAACTTATTGCCATTCAGGTCATTTGGTATCGTGATGGCAACTTCTCCACTACCGTCAATGATATTTATAATGAAGTTTACGGCTACACCATACCTAATTTTGAAATTGGTTTGCAAGAGCGTCTCATTCTGGAGAAATCATGCACCGACCCTCAGCATTTCCAGCTCATCCAAGAACTCCTTGCCCTACAGAAGAGCAAGGTGTTACTGATGCGCAAGTTTGGTTTGCAGAATGACATTGAGGAACGATTGGATTCATTCATCAAAGAGAAGGAGGCAAAGGCATGATTATACAGAGCATTACATTGAACAACTACCGCCTCTATGAAGGCGTGAATACCATAAAGTTTGCTCTCAACAAGGAGAAGAACGTACACCTCGTATGTGGCGAGAACGGCTTTGGTAAGACCACATTCTTGCACTCGCTGCTTTGGTGTCTCTATGGCCGCTTTGTGGGTGACGTACCAGCATCAAGACAGGATGCCAATGTCAACTACAACGCACTTCTTCAGAGTAATCTGAACATCAACGCCGCCAAGCGTTATCAGGCAAGTCTTACTCCAGAGATTACTGCTCTCATCAAGAAACATGGCTACACCAATGAATTTGAAGAGATCAAGAAGGATTCGGTTTACAGCGTGACCATCCGTTTTTCGGAGCTTGCCATTCCTGCCATTCCTTGCCGTGTGATTGACGTAATTCGTAGCTATGATTCTATCCTCCAGAAGGAACAGGTGGAAATAATGATTGATGGAGTGCGCAATGAGCTGACCGATGAAATAGGACCTGACGTTTTCATCAATGACTTTATCCTGAACAAGGACATTGCACGTCTATTCTTCTTCGACTCTGAGGAAGTTGTTGAGCTTGCAGAGACAGGAACCATTGCCGACCGCCGTAGATTGAGTCGTGCATACGAGGAAGTTCTCGGCATCCGCAAATACGAGGATTTGAAGTCAAACCTTGAAAGTCTTCGCCTTCGCTATCGCAAGAAGTCACGTGACATTGGATTGCGTCACGAACTTGAAAAACTCCTTGCACAAAAGGAGGATGCCGACAAGAAGGCTACAGAGATTGAAGAGCAGATTCAAAAATTTAACGACAAGCTTACTACGCTTCGCCAAGAGGACACTTCACTACAGACAGAGCTCTCACGCGAAGGTAGTGGCGTGAAGTCAGAGGAAATAAATCGTGTAAAGGTCATCATTGAAACCTGCAAGAAGAATGACGTGGAAATGAAGGGCAAGCTCAAGCAATTCATTGACTACGCACCATTTGCCATTGCCGGAAACGTGTTTGCTCAGGCATACGAACTTGCCAAAGCAGATCACGATACCATCAGCAGTAACAACGTTTCGATTGCCCAGAACCATGTGCTTGATTCGCTCAGCAAGGAGCTTCTTGCCATGCTTGCATCCTTGCCTATCGAGAAGAAGAGTAAGGATGATGCCACCAAGAAGCTTGATGCTATTGTAGCAAAATATCGTGGTGAGAAATCTGACCGCGAACCACAGATGATTCTCAGCGATGATGACTTTGCAGAAATTGAAGCCGTCTATAACAGCATAACAACGACTTACCGAATAGAGTTTGAAACGCTGGCAGAGAATTACCGCAAGAACAAGGTAATGCTGGAGCGCAATTCTCGTCGCCTCTCAAACATCCACAGCAAGGAAAGTGACGAGGTCATCAAGCAACTGCGCTCGAAGAAGAACGATACGGAAAAAGCAATTCAGGAAACTGATGATGCCATCCGTAAACTGCATGAAAAGACAGGCGAATCAAATCTGAAACTCGCCACACTCGAAAAACAGATAAAGGATTTGAGCAAGCGTGTTAGTGTGGATGATGCAGACGAAAAGAAGGATGTTCTCGCCAGCCAGCTTATAGGCGAACTTGACACATTTCTTTCGTCTTTGAAACAAAACAAAAAGTCATCTTTGGAACGCAGAATCAAGACAGCCCTCAATTTGCTCATGCACAAGGAAGATTTCATCGGGCGAGTCGAGGTTACAATTGATGCTGATGCTATGGATATTCTGCTGTTTACTCCCGAAGGCGATGAAATAGATAAGGACAAGCTCTCAAAGGGCGAGAAACAGCTTTATGCCACATCTCTGCTGAAATCCCTTGTAGATGAAAGTAGCATCAAGTTCCCTGTATTCATCGACTCACCTTTGCAGAAATTCGACAAGAGCCACAGTTCTAAGATTATTACGGAGTTCTACCCGTCAATATCGGAGCAGGTTGTCCTCTTCCCGCTTCTGCATAAGGAGTTGACAAAGTCAGAAATGGATATGATGCTTCCATTTGTGGGTAGTACCACACTCATTACGAATGATACAACACGCTCTGAATTCAAAGCAGCGAAGGCAGAGCATTTGTTTGACGATTATAACTACTAAACGAGTATGATAGCAATAGCACAGATAAAGACAAGCGCCAAGAACAAGGAACTTGTAACACAACTCACTCGAAAGTTTGCTTTGGGTGCAGAGAATGTGATTGCACGTATTGCCATTGCATACTCGCTGAAAAGTGGTATTAAGTTCCAACCAACCGAGATAAAAGATGCAGGAGGTAAGGAGTACAGCAAGAGCGTGCTCTTCGGTAATCTCTTTCCATTGTACGTTGCCATGGTGTGTGCTCACTACGGCATCAAGGATACTGACAAAGATCTTCCTCGCTACTTCAAGATGCACCTTGATGATGGTTTGGAGCGTATAGCCGCAGACGTAAAAGACAATCCCAACCTCGTAGGTTTTGACTACCTGTTTGACCACATACACGAAGGACTAGAAGAACTATGATAGACCTCACCCTCAGAATGAATTACGCTGACGTATTTGACTTTGACAAGTTTCACGAAGCGTTCAGGCAGATGTTAGCATCTGCTAAGGGCGACGAGTGTATAAAGCTGGAGAGTTGGATTGAATCACGTCCTGACCTTTGGAAGGATTATGACCTCACTTTGAGTTCAAAGATTGCAAGTGTACTTGAAGTGGAGGTTTATGACCAGTACGAATTGAGTTCTGATCCGGATGATAACATCTTCATTCCGAAAGCCAAGAAAGAGGAGCTACATAAGCAACCAGTACAAACTATTCGTGGATTGGTGAAGGATTTTCTTGAAGCCCATCCTGAAGAACCACAGAAACTGTTAGACATCCTTGCTTATGTGAATTTACACAACAAGAAACCGACAACGAGAAGAAATCTTCAATCTTCATTGTGCCAGGACAAAGAAGTTTTCATCCACTTTGATAATGAGACATGGGGGTTATGCAGTATTCCGTACGATGGTTATATGAAGCGTGTAAAAGCTCGGTATCTTAAAGGACGCAAAAAAGGTGAAGATGGGTATTTCTACGACCCGAATGCTAATAAGGTGTGTGAGGACAGCTCTATTGTTTACAGTGCTGTGCAGACAGAACTTCGCACTCAGGATTTCGAATTGCGTTATTCTACCAAACGAGAACACAAACCTACAGAGTTTTTCACCAAGGCGCTGTCCAATAGTTCAACCCTTGACCTTGGCTTAGGATATTTCAGTAGTGCTTGTTTTAATGTGCTTGCATGTGGTTTTGCCCACTTTGTAAAAAATGTCGGCAGAATGCGTATGTACATCAATCCGAATATCACGGAAGAAGATTACAATCTTTTGAAAAATGGAGATTATGTAGGTTTTGAAGACTACATGCTTAATTCATACGATAAGCTTTTGCAGATTTTCTCGCATCGTGATAAGCTCTTTTTTCAATGTCTTTCTTATCTTATTGCTAATAATCGCATAGAGATAAAGATAGTGTTACTTAAGGAAAGTGGTATTGCTCATGAAAAGTTTGGCATCTTTACCGATTTCTACGATAACAAGGTAGCTTTTAATGGTTCAATGAACCTTACAGCAGCAGGTCTCACTCGGAACATAGAAGCAATTGACTGCGTCTGTTCTTGGCATAATGAAGAAGCAAAAAAACGTATAAAGTGTTACCAAGATGATTTCGATAGCATTTGGAATGGGCAGAACCAAGATGTATTGGTTTACTCTGCTGATGAGTTTTGCCGTAAAATTGTCGAAAAATATCCGACTGAGAATGTTGATGAGTTGATTCGCTTGGAGAATGAAGTGATGGAAGAAATTGCAAAAGAGGAAGCAGAATCAGCTTTTGATGAGCCATATTTTCCAAAGAAGTTCAAGGATGGTCCACGTCAATATCAGATTGATGCTTATGAGGCATGGGCAAAACGTGGCAAACAAGGAGTATTCGCCATGGCAACTGGTACAGGTAAAACTATCACATCACTTAATTGCGCTCTTGAAGAGTATAAGGATGATGGCTTCTACCATTTGTTGATACTTGTACCTTCACTTGCTCTAGTTGAGCAATGGGGCAACGAGGTTGCCAACTTCAACTATCGTAATATCATCAAGGTATCCTCAGAAAACCATCGTTGGAAGCAGGATGTAATGCAGGTGGTCACAAAGATGAGGTGTGGACGTAATGTGAATTATGTAATCATCTCCACCTACCAATTTTTTGTGATGCAAGACTTTCAGGTACTTTTGTCAAAACTCTCAGAAGGAACTTTACTTATAGCCGATGAGGCGCACAACATTGGTTCTGCATCCGTAAGACAGGCGTTTCATCGTCTCACAATAAAAAGACGAATTGCCCTGTCTGCCACACCTAATCGAATCTACGATGAGGAAGGCACACGCGAAATAGAAAGTTTCTTCAACGATACACATCCATACACGTACAGTTTTTCTATGCGCAGGGCCATTCGTGAAGAACGACTGATGCCTTATCATTATTTCCCATATCTGGCAAAGCTAGAGGAATCGGAAATGGAAGAGTATGCAAGAATCACAAGACAGCTTGTCCAACTTTACAATGGTTCAAAGGGAGGATTCTCTGACCCAGAACGCGCAAGGAAACTCCTACTCGTAAGAAAGAACATCCTACATAAAGCACGCAACAAGATGGATGTCTTCCGTCAAATCATACAGGAGATTGGCGAAGACAAACTGAAATATTGCTTTGTTTATTCGGCAGCAGGTAAACGCACACGTTCTGACGAAGCCGATGACGAAGCGATTGACGAATACATTCTGAAACAGATGCAGTGTATTCTGAAGTATACATTTCCGAATACCACATGCAATTCTTACACAGGTGTTGACTCAAAGGCAATGCGTAAACATAAACTTGAAGCCTTTGCAAATGGACAGCTTAACGTGCTCTTTGCTAAGAACTGTTTGGACGAGGGCGTTGATGTGCCACGTGCAGAGTATGGCATATTCACATCAAGTACCGGCAATCCTCGACAGTTTATCCAACGAAGAGGTCGATTGTTGCGCAAGCATGACGACAAGCGGTTTGCCTGGATTTACGATATTATCGTTGTGCCAGATTTTTCTTCTCCTTATTATGAGCGACGTTTCTGGACAATGGAAAAACATTTGGTCGAGAATGAAATGAGAAGAGTTGCTAATTTTGGCTCTCTTGCAAGTAATTACTATACTGGTGCTCTTGATACGCTCGACGAAGTAATCAGTTTCTACGATATTGACCTCAATGGCATGGTATTGAACGAAGATGAATAATAAAACAACAAGATATGGAACCACAAGAAATCTTCAAAGAAGTAATGAAGTCCGAAGAGCTTCAGACACATTTCGGCATAACTAAGGAGGAGGCATCGTCTGCTTCTTATACTGGCATTTCCGACCATACTCCTATTGAAATCATCAAGGATGTAATTAACTGTGTGGCTAATCGTCGCACCATTCCTGCTACATTCCAGGGCATAATGAAAAAAGTATCTGACTAAACTCTTGGCATACTATGGGTACAATAATTAGATCAATTTGTTTCTGCAACTTCTATAATTATTATGGAAGTTACGAAGATAACACTTATACCTTCACCGAGGGTATAAACATCATTAATGCTGACAACAATATGGGTAAGTCAAAGTTTTACAATGGCTTCCTGTGGATATTGCGTGATGAGGTGTATGATTCTGATGACAAGAAAATTTATCCCGTCAACGAGTCGTATTTCAAGATGATGTCGGGTAAGGCTCGTCGTGAAAGTGATGATTTCACAATGGGTGTACGAATCGTTTATGAGAACAATGGAGAACGTTACATTGTGACCAAATCGGTTCATTGTACCAAAGAGAATGACTGGTTGTACAATGCTAATACTGATGTGCAGCACACCATTAACAATGAGGATAACTTCATAATGGATAAGGATGAGAAAGCAGAGATTATTCGAAAGCTAATTCCTTATGATATGGAAAAATACTCTTTACTGCAAGGCGAGTCGATGGAGCGCCTTGTTGATCTTTCAACCCTCACAGGTTTGGAGAACACGATTAATGCACTTGCTGACATGAACAACCTTATTCAGATGTGTGACAAGGCAAATGATCTAGTTGGTGAAGCAAAGAAAGAATACAGAGCAGAGGAGAAGAGAAACAACTCTGCTGATGAAGCCATTACATCACTCCAGCAAGATCGTGACAATCACGAAAAGTGGATTGAGGACGCGAAAGCAAAGATTGCCCTGGCACGTCAGGAACTTGTTCGCGCCAAGGAAGAAGAGCAGCGGTTTGAAGCAGAGTTCTATTCAAGCAAAAAGCGTGAACAGCTTCGTTATGAGTATGAATCAGAGCAAAAAAAATTACAGAATCTTCAGAAGAAAAAGGAGGAGCTGGAAAAATCAATAACAAGCCGTTTATTTGATGAGAATTGTCCTTGGCTACTTATGGGATTAGAGGGCGAAACAAGTGATTTTGATGACTTCCGTATTGCGTTGAGTCAAGCACTTGCTCAAAAGAAAATCATGGAGAATCCTGACATACTCTTGCCTGAGGGTTCTCCTGATACGCCATCGCTCAAAAGAATGCTCGAACGCTGTCATTGCGAAGTTTGTGACCGCGAGGCACCAAGAAATTCTGAGCCTTGGCTTCACATAAAAAAGATTATGGAGCGTCCACGTAAGGCTATGCATGCCTCTGATTCGTTCATGCAATACTATGGTAAGATACAGAAAACAACAGGACTTTACGAAACTACCATTCCTAAAATTGCAGAAGATTATCAGGCTTACATGAATAGCATCTTCGACCTGGATGATCTAATTGCTGCACAGGAGAATGTCGTTGAACAGAAAGAAAGTGAGATGGCATTGGTCGGAGCTGGTAATACGACTCCTGAAGAAGACCGTAAGACACTTTCTGGATATAACCAAGCAAAGAAGACCATTTCTGACAAGAACGAGGAGATTCAGAAATATACTGGAAAAATAAATCTTTGGTCAGACAAATTAGAAAAGGTTCGGAAGGAACTATATAAAAGGCAGAATAGTTCACCTGTCAGGAAAGCAGAAAAGCTGTATAACGACATGCAATGCATCGCCCAAATGTTTGCCGATACCAAGGAACGCATCTTTACCAACATTGTCAACAACCTTCAGACGGTTGCGAACAAAATGTATCGTGATTTGACGGCAGGAAATCAGACACTTGGTGGAAATTTGCATTTCGAACGTGAAGATGGTGGTACTGTTCGCGTTAAGGTTGTAGATGACAAAGGCGAAGAACTCTTTGGTAATGGTACTGGTTTCCAGCGCATGAAACAATTGGCTATTGTGATGTCAATTATTTCCTCAAAGGAAAATAATCAGAGTTTTGACTATCCATTCATTTCAGATGCGCCATTCTCGGAGTTTGGCATCAAGTTCATCAACAACTTCCTTGACATCGCTCCAAAGGTATTTCGCCAGAGCATCATTATGATTAAGGATTTGTATGATCCTGATTCTGAACAGCTCATCCTTCCGGGAGGCCTTGAGATTGCAAAACGCATGCAGCGTAATGAACTTGATGGTACATTCTACGTGAATTATGTTGAAGAGAAAGCTGATTCTTCAAACCTCGTTACAAAGAAAAAATGTTATTCTGAATAAGACAAACGATTATGAATAGCTCAAAATTAGAAGAAAAGATACTTGATCTACGTCCTCACTACAGCGACAAATATCGTGCAATGATAGAAGCCATCTCAAATAAAGGCGAGAAGACTGGTACAGGTAATATTGCACAGTTCGGTGCTTTCTACCAAACATTTATGTATGCCTGCATCATAGGCGTTCGCCTTGGCAGGCCAAAGTATTTTGAAGCGCAGGAGGCAACAACAGAGTTTGCCGTAATGTACAAGTGGAAGCCAGCTCAGATTCGTGACTACATCATTATGATGATGCTCAATCGTTCTGGCAGCTTCGGCTATGAGTGGATTGATTTGGAAAATGCAGATGATGAAACCATAGCAAAATTCTTGCGTGCTCTCGAAAACGAAATTGAAGGTTATGCAAATGCTGGTTTTGACTATCTGTATAAAAAATGGCAAGTGGAGCGTATTTCATTTTCTTCTCCAACTGTATTTGTAGACATACTTCAGGACCTTTAAAAAGATACTTATGCATATTATAAATTATAATAGTGATTCTATCTTCGGAGAACTATGGGAAAGGTTTAAAAAACCATGGTGTACAAGTTTTACCATTCATTTCCTTTTTTACACTGTATTCATTGGAGGGCTAGGTGTGTTTGCGTCTTTATTCCAATTTATTAATAATAAAGGAGACTTATGGTCTATAACCGAAAATGTGATTACATACTCTTTGGCTCTTGCAATTCCTACCATTGTACCAATTCTTCTTTATTTTAATGATACAAAAAACAAAAGTAGTTTAGCACAGGTATCTCCAATTGTATGTATTGTGTTGCCTATATTGCTTACTTTTATTTCGTATTATTATAAGATAAGCTGGCCTGCATTTATATGTATAGTGATTTCATGGATAGTCTGGGTTATATCACAATATGATAACAGATGTCTAAATGACAAAACATTTGGAGAAGATATAGAAGCTAATTCTAGGAATAAACATGGTAAATGTTGGAATAATTAAAAATAGAACTCATGAGTAATCACAAAATAGAAATAAAAGGATTTCCTGTATACCAAAATGGGCAAGATTTTATAATTGGAACAGCCAAGATACAAGATCTCCTTAAATATACAATGTTTACAGAAAGACTTGTCGTTGACTTTGATGATAATGGCAAACCTGTATACAGTGAAACCATTCAACGTCATGTTGAAACTTCCAGAGCCAATCAAATAGCAGATTTTCTAATCAATGATGAAACAGCAATGTTTCCAACAAATATTGTATTAGGGATTCCATTGTCTGCTATTGATAGTCAGGTTTTCGATAATAATACTGTTACCATTTCATTCAAAAAAGAAGTCATAGAAGGTATTAGTAAAGCGAAATGTGGAGAGGATTCCTATGACATCTATGTTACAATTATTGATGGACAACATAGAATCCGTGGTATTGAATTGGCATTGGAACGATTAAGCAAGAACCCAGATTATGTTGGAACTGATGGTATAAGTTATAAAGAAAAGTTCAATCGCCTATTAAATATGGATATTGTAATATCATGCTTTATGGATAAAAGCCTTGAGTATCAGGCGATGATTTTTTCAACAATTAACAGAACCCAAAAACGAGTGTCTCAGGATCTAGTATACAGTTTGTTTGGACTAACAGAAAATGACAGTCCATACAAAACTGCATTGGAAGTCTGTCTCGCTTTGAATGGGCATCCCAAATCACCTTTTTATAATAGAATAAAATTATATGGAAATGATTATGATGGAACTTTTATTCCACCACTCTCTCAATCTACAATGATAAAGAGAATAGTGTCCTTTATCTCAGAATCATCGAAAGAGGCCGAAAACGATCGTTTTAGGAAGCGTAAGGAGCTCAAAGGATACAGTGGCACAAAGAAGCTTCCTTTTAGAGAGTTCTATGCAACCGACGATGATTCTTCAATATCAGACTGTTTGTTTTACTATTTTTCATCAATACAACACTATTTTTCATCACTTTGGAAGTATGATACGAAATCTAAGCCAACAAATGTTTTACAGTCAACTGTAGGCTTCGAGGCACTAATGAAAATACTTAAAGATATATTATCTATAGATAATAACATGAAATTTGAAAAAAATGCATTTGACAAATATGTAAACAAGTTTGCAGACTTGCAATTACATGACACAAATCAGTTTCCAATGACAACTAGAGGAAAAAAGATCTTATACTATTCAATATTTATAAAGGTTTTTCCTGACGATGCGTCTATTGAAGAGAAACAAAGAGAATTAGAGTCCTTGCATAATGCAGATTAAATGTTGGGGGGTGTGAGATTATTTATAATTATACGTTCATATGATTGGAAATATCGACATACTGGTAAAAGAACTTTGCAAGCTTCCCAAAGAAGTTGGCTGGGTTGAGTTTAAGCATAACAATTGTGAGCCAACAATGGTTGGTGAGGATATTAGCGCTCTTGCAAATAGTGCTACTTTGAACGATCGTGATTATGCTTATATGATATGGGGCATAGATGATAGCAGTCATGATATAGTGGGCACCAAGGTACGCCTTCAACTTGAGAAAAAAGGTGAACAGGAGTTGGAGAACTGGCTTCGCTATCTTCTTTCTAAGAATGCTGATTTTGAGTTCTATAATACAGATATAGACGGTAAGCACGTAGAGTTGATTAGGATTCATAAAGCACTCAATGAGCCTGTCGCCTTTCAGAAGATAGATTATATTCGTAGTGGCAGCTATACAAAGAAGTTGCATGAGTTTCCTGTATTCCGTGCTCAACTATGGGATAAGTTGCGACATGCCCAGTTTGAAGATGTTTGTGTAAAAACAGACCAAAGGTATGAGGATATTATTAGATTGCTTCAAGTGGATGCGTACTTTACCTTACTTAAGATTCCACAGCTTGCAGAAAAGGATGCTGTAGTACATTATCTGAACGAGGATGAAATTATCAAGATTCAGGACAATGGTCTCTATTCAATAACAAATTTAGGTGCTCTTCTTTTTGCAAAGGACTTGAATGAATTTGCAAGATTAGGACGTAAAGCGATGCGCGTAGTTCAGTATAATGGAATCAATAGACTGCTGATTCGGAAAGAGGAATTATTTGTACAGGGCTATGCAGTTTGTTTTGAGAATATCGTGCGCTATGTGAATGCTTTATTGCCTAGCAACGAGGATGTAAATGCCATTCAATTGTCAACAACAAGTAAATTCCCTTTACCATCAGTAAGAGAAGCTATTGCGAACAGCCTTATTCACCAAGATCTATATATAACTGGAGCTGCTCCTGTAGTGGAGATATTTGACAATCGTATCGAGGTTACAAATCCTGGAACACCATTGGTAGATGTACTTCGTATTATTGATAATCCTCCGAAGTCGAGAAACGAAAAACTTGCTTCCCTCATGCGTCGTTTGAAGATGTGTGAGGAACTTGGCCGTGGATGGGACAGAATGGTGCTGGCTTGTGAGGCTCAATATCTTCCTGCTCCTCGTATAGAAGTATTTCAAGATAGCACCAAGGTCACTCTTTTCTCTAAAATGGAATTTAGCAATATCCCGATGGAAGATAAACTATGGTCATGCTATCTCCATGCCTGTTTAATGTATATACAAGGTGATGCATTGACGAATAAGTCTCTTAGAGATAGATTTGGCATTCCAGAAACATCATCCAGCAGCTCCTCAAGATTAATTAAAGAGGCAATTGGAAAGAACTTAATAAAAGTACTTGATCCAAATACAGCTCCAAGATATATGAAATATATCCCTGTTTGGGCTTAGATTTAACTTGCCTGTAACTTGCTGAGATGTCATATAAAAGTTTAATAACAATATTAAAATACTGATAATCAATACAATAAGAAATATGCTTAACTTGCTGGCAACTTGCTAACGATAAAAGTTGATATAGATATGTTATTCGGAAATAAGATTAAAGAGCTCAGAGAAGAGCAAGGTTTGTTGCAACGACAGTTAGCAGCAGTACTGGAAATTGATACACCGATGTTTAGTAAAATAGAGCGAGGTGACAGAAGAGCAAAGCGTGAGCAGGTCATCAAGCTTGCAAAATATCTGCATCAGGATGAAAAGGAAATGCTCATCTTGTGGTTGGCTGATAAGTTCATTGATGCAGTTGAGAATGAACAAGAACGTGAACTCTGCAACGATGCAATCATTGTCGCACAAGAGAAAATAAAAACATTGTAATTAACGTGAGTTCGATGAATTATAACTATTTGTAAATTTGGTGATTAGCGAAAATT
>OHUK01000289.1_pt1 | contig 40296 bp, 28 predicted proteins | sample 1579201 | NCBI WGS metagenome assembly OHUK01 (sample SAMEA3879528, study PRJEB24766) | human gut metagenome | biome: human-associated habitat; feature: feces | place: USA | collected 1985/1987 | reverse complement strand
CGGGGTGAATCGGCGGCAAAATGAATCGGGTGTGTTGCGGGGCGGTACGTTCTTTCCGGGCAATCATCCGCTGAAAGTGGTGGTTATCACGGTGAGAACCACCACTTTCAGCAAGATTTGGAATAAAGGGTATCATGGAAGTGTAGGCGCGTCAAGATGGTTTTGCAAAATTTATTGTGGTAAAGCGGTGGTAGTAGGACTTATTTGTGTAGTATGCTCCAAAAGCCATATTGTAACTATATGTTTCTTTGCAATCTACGGATGAAGAGAAGGAGAAGCTCTAAATCTGCGTCGGAAAGCTCTTGTATTCCCTCTGAGATGGCATCGATTAGCTCTGGTCGATCGTGGTCGCTAAAGAATTGCTCTGGAGTGATGCAAAAGTAATCACATATATTAAAGAATTGCGTCATGGATGGAAGTGCTTTTCCGGAGCTTATTCCTTGAATATAATTTTTGTTTTGTCCTAGCTCTAGGCTCATCTGATACTCTGAAACATTGCGTTTCATGCGAAGTTCTGTGATTCGTTGCCGAAGGAAGCTTGCATAGTCCACATTTTTTCACCTCATCAGAAAGCATACAGGGAATTGAATTTAAATGTTCCAGATAGAAAGCCTCGATTTGGTTAAAAAAGGCTTGACAGTACAGAACTAATGTGGCAGAATAAAATAAAAGGTCGAATTGTACAGAAACATTCTGTCAATGGCATAGGAAAATTCCAGGCAGAAATTCTAATGGAAACTGCTGAAGGCGATTATAAAGAGGGGAAACGTCGATGGAATCAAATCAGGCACAAGTGATCCGTCAGGATCTGAGAAACTTTTCCGGCGCAGTGCAGAATATGGTGCAGGGGGTCAGAGCGGCATCTATTTCATGGGGAGATCAGAACTACCAGATGTTGTTTCGGTCGATTCAGGGACTTTCCATAAAGTCAAAACGTGTGCTGGATAGTGGCAACCGTGCAGCACAGGCGGCAGAACGGTTCTTTGAAATATCCCAAGAACAATACTGAGAAATAGTTCAGAGGAAACTGTATGACACAAGTTTCAGTAGAAGGTCTCAAAAAAGTAAAGCAGGCACTACTGGATTTCAAAAATCAAGCTGCGCCGATGTCCTATACCGTTACAAATCATAATCAGTCCTGTCAAAGCGATGCATCGAAGTCTGTGAATAAGACCAGGCAGACAGTCGAAGAACTGACGCAGAGGGTTAAAACTCTGGAAAATAAGATTCAGGAACTGGAACAGTCGATTCAGCAGAGCGAGAGAATGATTCAGGAACTGGAGCTACAGGGGAAGGAAGCACGTGAGACGATTGGAACGCTGGAACAGCGTGTAGCCAAAATTCAAGAGGAACTGCGGAAGATTGGAAACGTCTCAACAAGTGATGAAAATGGACAGAGCCAGATTGCACAGCGTATTCGGCAATTGAAAGCGGAATTACAGCGATGCCGTGAACATATTTCACAGATTCAAAATGCTGTAAGAGAAATGGAACAGGAGAAGGCTCGGCTTCAGCAGCAAGAGGAATGGCAGCGCAGCCAGAAAGCGCGTGCAGAGCAGGAACTTGCATCCCAGAAGAGACGGCTACAGCAGTATCAGGGTAAACTGGAACGTCTGCAACAGCAGATGAGCATTTTGTCCAGCGCACTGGGAGAGTATCAGCAGTCGATGCAAGTATTTCAGGCGCAGGCAGCACAGCAGGGGCAGGTCACGATGCAGTCTGTAGACAGTTGCATCCAATGCGTGGAACTTTATATGCAGTATTGCTAAGTAAATTCGATAGATAAATGAAAGGATGTGTTTCTTTTGGCAAGCGCACAAGTCAAGATTCAGGATTTGAAAAACGGAATCAATGCCTGCGGCGTATGTACACATGAATTGCAGCTTACAGCTCAGCAGCTCCAGCGTGATTATATGAGTGCTGGCTCTGGATGGAAGGATGAGCAGTACAAAAATCTTGGACAAATCGTCGAGGATAGCTGCACTGCAATTCTGCAGCCAATCCCCCAACTTGAAAGCTGTCAAAAGTGGCTGCAGGAGCTTGCGGCTTTGGTTGAAAAATATGAGACCTGATGTCGGTTTATAAAAAGGAGGTTGGATATAATGGCAATGAACGCATCCGTTTCTGCTATTCAGGACATGGAAAAGACGCTTGCGGATACAGTGCGTAATCTGGATACGCTCAGTGAAAAGATTAGCACGAATTTCCGTCCTTCGGCAGATTGGAACGATAACCAGGCGGTGGCTTACAATCAGGTGATGCAAAAGATTGCCCGGTTGGTCAAATCACCGACAGCGGACCTGAAAAAGCAACAGGAAAAGCTGAAACAACTGGAGGAACTGGTACGGAGTTATCAGAGCCACCAGTTTAATGGATAAAACAAAATCATTATGGAGGAATCAAAAATGGATCTGAACGATTTCACAAGTGCGGAAAACAAGAAAATGACGACGGAAAATGATATTCCGACGTTCAACCCTCCTATAGGTGATGCACCAAAGGTGGGAGTTGATGGTAAGAGCAAGAAGGCGCAGACTTTTACACCCCCTACGACATCCAACATGGATCCGGGATGCTACTACCACCCGGAAGAGAGGGTGGTAGGCCACTGCGCACGGTGCGGCAAGAATTTGTGCCGCTATTGTTGCGATTCCTTTGGTGTGACTGGTGGTGAATATGCAGGAAAGATGTTGTGCTATGACTGCACTACAAAGCTCGTGAAGGATAATGTGGAAGAACTGCAGAAAAACCATAATTATATCCATGGACAGTATACGCAGTGTCTGGTTGGATGTGCAATCGGTGGTGTGATTGGATTCATCTGGGGGCTGAGCGGTGGCATCATGGGTGCACTTCTTTATATGGTACTGTGTGCAGCGATCGGCGGCAGCGCGAGTAACTTTTTCCACCGCTTCATTGCAGCAATTCCGGGGTTCTTTGTTTCCACGGGAAACATGGTGATTTCGATTTGCGTCGGTCTGTTTAAATTTATCTTCTGTTTCTTCCTCTATGCGATTATGGCATTGTTTGAAACGGTCAAAAAGATTCTTTACTACCGCAATTATATGGCTCAGACGGCAGATTGTCTGGAAAAGGACAGTTCTGCCCTGCAGTGCATCCGGGATCGTATGGAATATAGCCGTGTGATGAATGAAAATCGCGGTATGAGTCTGGCAGATCTGATGAATGAAGGCAGCGAGCTGTACAACAACTCTTATGCTCGCATGGTTCAGGAACAGGGCGAGGAAAAAGCAGAGGCATTTGTCAGCAGATGCACTACTCAGATCGCCGAGAACGGCGAGATCATCCGCAGCTTTGCAGCCTGATCGCCTGGCAAGGACAAAAAATACTGTCGCGCCAAACGACTTGTTTCAGCAGGAGGTTAATACAGTATGGATAACAATGATGTGGTCGCTGCACGTCGTCGTGCATTGCAGGAAGCAATTCATAGCGGTGAAACCGTTATGGTCTCGCCCACGGGTCAGGTTCAGTTGCCGGGCGAATCGGATGATCCTACCCGTCCGGGAATTTCGGTCCCGCAGGGTAAGCTTGCTTAAGGCAGGAGGGAGTAACAATGGCATTTTACTGGTATCAGAGTGATCCCGACCTCTATCGGGCAGAAGTCCAGGCCATGAACAAGTTCTTTCCGTCGTTTACGATTCATCAGCTTCCTGATGGTTCCGGCAGACTGTACTGGCGTGGCAAAGTGCAGCCCGCTGGTCCGGACGGTATGGTCTGGGATTTGATGCTGATTTATAAAAATGATCATCCTCATGCAGGCGCATCGGAATATGGCGGTTCGATCCAGATTCTTCCGGTACAGCCGCGGCTGAAGGATATAGCGACCCGCATGATGCCGATCCTTGAGGAAACATATGGCAGCTACGAAAATTGTGTAAGACATGGCTTCGGTCTTGGTCTGCCGCATATCTATCGGGATAATTTCGGACGTAATGAAGAATATTTTATTTGTACTGCAGATCCGAAATACTTCAAGACGGGTATGACACGTTCGACTTCGGCTGCATCCTCTCTCAGCTGGGCCTGTAAATGGATCCTTCTGTGCGAAATGTGGATGAATGGCGAAATCAGCGATGATGTTGCGCTTGAAGGCAATTATTGAGTATTGAAAAACACTCATCACTCACGTCGGTGGGTGATGAGTGTTTTTGTTTCGAATGAGGTGTGAACAGATGGAAGTGGTCTTTTCGCAGCGGGCGATAGCGGCAGTCATGGCAGAGACGGCAGAAAAGATACAGACAGAAACGGGCGGTCTATTCCTTGGCAAAGTGATCGGGGATACATGGTATGTTGTGGAGTCCATCGACCCCGGTCCGAATTCGATTTTTGAAGTCGCATATTTTGAATACGATCAGCCGTATGTCCAGCACCTGATTAACAAGGTCGCTGCAATTTATCAGGAACGGTTGGAACTGATTGGGCTGTGGCATCGTCATCCGGGGTCTTTTGACCAGTTCTCGGGGACGGACGATCAAACTAATCACGTCTATGCGTCCATGCGGCCGCAGGGAGCAATCTCGGTTCTGGTCAATCTTGATCCGGATTTCCGTATGACGGTCTATCATGTGGGACAGACATATCGGAACTATCGGCGCATTTCCTATGAGATAGGAAATGAACGGTTTCCGCAAGAGCTTCTAAAGTATCGTTCGGTAGAAGATTCACTTGCTCTTATGCGGCGGAAATGTGGTCGTTCTGAAGCAGGAGGAACATCCAACAAAAAATCCATCGAGAATTTCATGGAAGAAGTATCGTCTTACCTTGATATGCAGATTACCGCACCGGCTATGGGCATGAAGCAAGTGGTCTCGGAGGAACAGATGACTCGGATGCTTGATCTCTTGTATGCTGATTTGGAATTTTTGCAGGAGAAAAATATCTCTGTTCGGGTCAGATGGAATGAGAATACATTATGGCTTTTGCCGAAAAGCAATAACGAGAACGAAGCTGTGCGTTTTACAGACCTGACGGAAAATAAAATGCTGGGAGCATGGCGTGAAAAGGTGTTTTATTATCATTCCGGAGATTTGGAGAAAGCATGGAATGATGCACATGACACATCAGATGGCAAGTCACCGAAAGAAAATGGGCGAATGGAGGAAATTGCCAGACGTATTGTTATGTTTGGCGTGAGAAAGGGTAATTGATATGCTGGAAAATTTTTTTGGGGAAGAAATAGAAAAGACGGTATTCCTTTCGGCGGCGCAGATGAGGGAAGCACACCCGGGGCCAGTGAGAGGAAAATATTTCAAGGACACTGCTATCTTCAATATTTTTCCGCCGGAGCTCTCAGAGCGTGGGGAGTTTTTGGGGCAGATCCTTCCGGAAGGCTTTGAGCCGAACGCCAAAGGTTTTTGCGGGGTCGCAAGACAGGAAAAAATTCAGTTCTATTTTGACGGAAAACCAATCAATGCGGAACCCTATGAATTGCACCAAAATATATTTTCCCGCAACAAAGGTATTTTAGAAACGGATAAAATGGATCACAAACGGGCAGTGATTCTGGGGTGTGGATCAGTTGGAAGCCTCGTAGCAATGGAACTTGCCCGGTCCGGTGTGGGCCATTTTCTGCTTGCTGACCCGGATGTAATGGAATACCACAATATCTGTCGGCACCAGTGTGGTATTGAGGATGTCGGAGACCTTAAGATAAATGCACTGAAGCGTAAGTTGCTGAATATCAATCCTCAAATTGATGTGCAGATATTTGAGGGAATCGTTCAGAACATTCCAAAGGCCGTGCTGGATGATTTTTGTGTAAAAGGGGAAACCGTTTTTGTGGGCTGTGCAGATAACCGTGGAGCAGATGTCTACGCAAACCGCATAAGCATTTATTACGGAGCGGCATTTCTCTCGGTCGGATTCTGGGAGCGTGCCTATGCCGGAGAAATTTTCTATCATATCCCGGACAGGGGAATGCCCTGCTACGCATGTGCTTTGGGCGAGGGCACGGAACTTTCGGCACGGGTGCAGGCAAACCATCATGTTTATTCCAATCAGGAGAATATTGAGGGAGTCCGCTTTGAGCCGGGCATCTCAGTGGATATCAATTTTATCACCTGCATCGGAGTGAAATTGTGCCTTGATATCCTGAACATGACGGAGCCGGGCTACCGGCCTCGTTTGCTGAACGATCTGAAGCAGTACACACTGGTGTGCAACACGAGCGACCCGGAGATCGGCGGGGAAATGGTAGAGATATTCAGCTATCCTTTGCAGGTCACCACCTCGCTCAAGGTGGGTTTCCATTCGGAAAAGTGCCCAGGACAGTGTCGGTATGAAATCGAAGATCATTAAGATGTCTTGAGAGAGAGGAGAACACGATGGATGCTTTGACGCAGGCAGAAGTATTTGCTCTGATCGGGGAACTGAATGGTTTCATTGAAAAATGGGACCCCCGGCTCGTCACGCAGGAAAGAGAATATCAGGCAAAAAGAACGAGAATCATCGCAGAAAACAATGCGGAAAAGACGCGCCGGGAAAAGGCTTACAAACAGGAATGTGAGACACTGTCACGTCAGTCGGCCAAAATGATTGAGGATGCCCAGAAGATCCTTGAAGATGTGGATCAGATGGATCAACAGCTGATGAGTTCTGACAAGTACTACAGCAAGACCAAAACACGTAAGGAAGCCGAACTGGCGGGTGTGGAAAGCCAGGCATACAGAAACTATACTGCATTGATGGAAGGCATCGAGGCAATCCGCAGAGACTATGGCCAGATTTCAAAAAAATATCGTGAGTCCATGCTTCCTTTTCTGATCAACGATCTGCACTTTTTGTTTTCGGCACAACGCAAGAAAGACTACGAAAGCCTTATTGTGCTGAGAAATACGGTGCATAAATTTGTGAATGAGGTCAGTGAACTGCTGCCGGAAATTACGCAGGATGAGCTGACAATGAAAAAGGAAGCGTTCGAGCAGGACCAAAAGACTCTGGCGCTCAATTTCCTGTCTACGATTCAGGAGTTTGATAATCAGGAGAGCATCAAGAACAAGAGCGATGAAAAACAGCTGCAGAGAGAGCTGGATGAACTGTTCCCGCAGGAATTTGTTGATTTTCTGGCGCAGACGGGAATGGATTATGAATCGCGCAGAGTGAAAGTGAACAGCGGGAAAAACTTTGCAGATGGAATCCTCTGGATGAGCTTTACGGATTATCCTCTTTTGCTTCTGGTCGAGAATAAAAAGCTTTTGTCCCTTCTGAAAAAGCGCTGTGCCCATATGATGGTTAACGATGTGATCCGCTTTCCGCTTCCGATGGCATGTAAAGGAGCTGAACCACTCCTTGTGATGTCGGACGCTCGTTTCCCGGAAAAGGCAAAGCAACTGTCGCATGCATGGATGTTTGGTGTTCTGGCTAGCAGCCCTGTGGCAAAGTTGGAAATCACGGTGATCGATCCTGAAAACCGTGGAACCAGTGTCGGACCTTTCTTTGATGCTCGCAAGCGTCTGCCAGAACTGTTCGGTGAAAAGATCTGCTTTACGGCAGAGGATATCGCTACACAACTGGCGCTGTTGAACGAAGAAATCGAGACGACCCTGATGGACAAACTCGGAACAGAGTACGACAGTATTTTTGACTATTCAAGGGAACACCCGGAAGAGACCCTGCGAGTCCGCTGCCTCGTGATGTATGATTTCCCTCGCAATATCAGCGATTCGATTCTTACGGATGTGCGCAATATTCTGCGTAATGGCAGCCGGTGCGGCATTTATACAATGATCATTTGCCCGCCGCCGCAGCCAGGCACACGTCAGGAAAGCTACCGGCAGATGCTGCAGACGATACAGCCTCTAACAGCGGTCATCAAGCAGGATCAGCAGAGCTTTTCGGAGCGCGGCTTGCCGTTGCTTTATCATCTGATGCCGGATAAAGCCGGTTTCGACCGCTTCTTCAGTAAGTATATGCTTATCTTTGAGGGAATGCAGAACCGGGGCATTGCGTTCTCGCCGTTTATCCGCAAGCTGGTCGAAGCGAAAGATGATGCAGAGCTGGATGTTTCCATTCAGAACCTTACTGAATGGAAACAGATATCTCAGGAGCCATTTGATCAACAGTCGGCAAGTACAACTTTCCCGGAGTTGTTCTGCATGGGCCAGATCGCTTATCCGGCCGAAATCTTTGATGAAAGCATCGGCTATAAAAAAATCGTGCGTGCTTTCCGCGCGGAAACACCGGGTCACTCTATTGATATGAGCCGTGTGGAATTGCCGATGATGTTTAATCTCCATCATCCACTCAATCTGGAGGTAATCGGAGCTGAGGCGCAGCACGATAATATGCAGAGTGCAGCATATCGCGTAATCTGGGGCTTCCTTCGGAAGTGCCCGGCATCCAAAGTGCGCTTCTGTATCTTTGATCCGAAAGAGGGCGGCGGAAGTGTCCGTATGTTGTCCAACTTCGTCAATAAAATGCCGGATTCCTACAAAAGGGCTGTCACGCAGATGTCCCGGACAGAAGAATTGCTGAGCTGTCTGAAAGAGCTGGAAGGACAGACGCTTGATTTTATCCGTGACCGCCCTGATTATGATGATTTGCTGGATTATAATGCGCACAATCCAAGACGTACAGAAGCGATTACATTGCTCATGCTGTATGATTTCCCGTTGAATGCGGACGCTCGCTGTCTGGAACTGCTGTCCTCTGTTATGCAGAAAGGAAACAGGTGCGGCATCTATGTCGTTCTGTGTCGGAATACTGCGGTCGAGGTGGCAAGCAGCTATGACCACATAGACGAAAAACTGGCCGAACTGGAAAAGAATTGTGTCCAGATCGAATGTAAAGAAAACGGCTTTGCTCTGCTGCCGTATCATCTCTCGGTCCGTTTGATCGAAAAACCCGATGCCGGACAGTTGGAAAAATTTGCGGTAGAATATCACAAGGCAGTCGAAAAACTGAGCGTTCAGAGCATCCATTTTGAAGAAATCCTCCCGCCGGAACCGTTCCAGGGCAGCACAGCCAAGGTACTGAAGCTGCCGATGGGCATCGGCGATGGCGATTCGGTCGTGAGCATGGTGTTTGGCGAGGGCACTTCGCATCATGGCCTGATCGGCGGTGGTACGGGTGGCGGCAAATCGACCCTGCTGCATACGCTGATTATGAGCAGTATGATGAACTATTCGCCGGAACAGCTCAATTTGTATCTGATGGATTTCAAGGGCGGTACCGAGTTCAAAATCTATGAATCGGAGCGGTTGCCGCACATCAAGCTGCTGGCGCTGGATGCACTGCAGGAGTTCGGCGAGAGCATCTTGGAAAATCTGGTCCAGGAGATGGCGAATCGCTCGGATATATTCAAGAGATCCGGTGGATATACAAAGCTGGAAGACTATGTTACCAATACCGGAAATAGCATGCCCCGTATCCTTGTCATCATGGATGAGTTCCAGATTTTGTTTGACAGCGGAACAAACCGCAAGGTGGCAGAGCGGTGCGCAAATCTGGCGAAGAAGATCGTTACGGAAGGACGTTCCTACGGCGTGCATCTTCTGATGGCGACTCAATCCACCAAAATCATTTCGACCCTGACGCTGGATCGTGGTACGATCGAGCAGATGCGTATCCGTGTCGGCCTTAAATGTGGCGAAGATGATACTCGTTATCTGTTTGGTGATACCCATTGCTCGGATGCAATGAAAAAAATGGAAGGACCCCGCGGAACCGCTGTGCTGAACGAAGACTACACAGAGAACAATCCGAACGTTGGCCTGCGGGTCGCTTTCTGCAATGATGAAACCAAAAAGTATTACCTGAAACAGATCAGTGAGAAGTTTGCGGATTCTCCCTGCACGATGCAGGTGTTCGAGGGCTCCCGCACTGTGCCGATGCTGGACTATCTTGCTGCACGGTCGATCGGTATTGCCGATACCAGCACGGTCACTGTGCATATGGGCGAAAAAATTAAGGTGGATGACCCGTTTGAACTGACGTTTGACCGCAAGAAACAGCATAATGTCCTGATCTGTGGTTCCAATGATGAACTGATGGATCGGACGGTCAATCTGTTCCTGCTCTCGGCTGCGCTGAACCGCAGGGCGTGTGTGTACTGTGTGGATGGCGACAGCATCGTGGGAGATGACCGCTGCGGAAGTTTTTATCAAAGCCTCGAGCATGGTGTAGCAGAACTGCACACTGCACATACCCGTTCAGATATCGTACAGTTTGTCCATGACCTTTACGAAAAGTATCAGCAGCGCAAAAAGAAAACAGGTGGAGATACGGTGCTGTTTGTCATCAAAAATCTGCAGTTCCTGGATCTGATGCAGACGATGCTGCTGGGTGACCGGGTCGATGAGGCGGAGTATATAGAGTTTCTAGCAGAACCCAAAGCAGTGGATGTCCCGCCGACTGTGGTGGAAGATCCGACGCTTGATCTTCTGGCTGGGTTCTCTGCAGAACCGACGGATTCCCCTGTCGAGCCGACGGGATTCTCCACGAAGCCTGCGGATGACGATCCCTTTGCCGCACTGCTGGCTCAAGTGCCGTCTCTTACTGCGGATGTGGCTCCGGCAGAATCGCAAAATGTAGAGGAAAGAGATCCGTTTGCGGATCTGATGGCATCGTTCTCCAGCATTGGCGCAGACTCTTCCCATGTTTCTGCTCAGCCTGTCTCCGGAGCAATGGGAAATGCTAGCGAAAAATTGCAGAAACTGATTGCAGACGGTGCAGCCTATGGCATCCACTTTATCATCTGCTCCAGCGATTATCAGACGGTAAAGGAGTCCATGCACTTTGGCATGAACATTTTGAACAAGTTCCGGGAGAGAATCGTGTTTGCACTGAGTGATTCGGATGCATTCAATCTGATCGATAACGTGAACGTTTCCACGCTGCATGACAATACGGTTTACTATACAAATGGTGCTACTGATACGTTCCAGTTCAAACCGTATGTCAGCCCTGCACCAGAGCAGGTCGAAACTTTCTGTAGCGAGTTGTTGCCAATGTAAAGGGTGATTCGTGATGACAAATGTAAACTCATCTGCGGTTCGTCATGCGTTGAATCAGACAACTGCTGCGCGGGAAGCAATCGGGTATTTTATTCAAAGAATCCTGCAGCAGTTTAATAACGTCAATCATAGCTGGAATGACCAGCAGTCCAGAAGACTTTATGCAATCGTACTCGACAGCGTCACAAGTCTCCGAGCCAGCTATGGTGAGCTGCGTTCACTGGAAGAATCCCTCAAGAAAACACTTGACACAGTCGAGAAGTATGAGCAAATCGGACGTGCTACACGAACAACGGCAGCAGCGGGCGTAGCAGCGGCTGCTTCAGTAGCATCTGCAGGAACAAAAACAGCTGCCAGCATACGACCGAGCATCAAACAGGACAAGCCTTTCTCCTCCCCCAAATACAATGCGATCCTTGATCAGCGCTATGGGAATGCTGTTCCGGCCGCAAGGAAGGTCTTTGATTTGTTTGCAGAAAAGCTATGTATCCTCAACGGCAATTATAGCGGACCGGGGCCAAGCCATTACTCGCCTGCTGAGCACGGCGTTTATTACAATGCAGCAGAGGATGAGAAGAACGTGCGAGGGGCGGGTGCTACATACTACCACGAACTGGGGCACATGATTGATCATGTATGCATGAGATATCAAAATTTGATGTCGGAAAATGCTGTGTTTCACCATGCGCTGGTCAGCGATGGACAAAGGTTAATTCAATGCTATAATAACTCTACCCCGGAACAGAGGGAAAGAGCTGTGCGCAATCTTTGCGAGGGAGCATGGCACAGCTGTTCGGATCTCGCGAATTTTGCTACCAATGGCCATGTTTGTGGTGGATGGGGTCATAGCGAAGAATACTGCGCAAGAGCATGGGCCATGGAGCATGAGGCGTTTGCACACTTTTTTGAAGCGAGTATGGGCGATAGCATCAAGCTGCAACGGCTGACCAAACTTTTTCCCAATTCGGTAAGAGTATTTAACCAGATGCTCGATGCGATCATTAAGAATGCAGAACCCTATGACCGTGAGCAGCGTGAACGTGCCATCTGGGAAGAACGTTGACAAAAGGCAGAAAGGAGGCCGGACAGAGTGACTGTTGAAACTTTAGACGATCTTTTTTCAGACGATTCTATGCCCCAAACTGCTGTGGATGAGGAATTGTTTGAACTGTGTACCGAATTTGAAAATGCATTTCATCAATGCATCCCACGTGAAATGATGCCTTTGTGGGTAACGGATGAGAAACTGAAGGAGGCCATCAGGAACTGTTTGCAGCAGAAAAACGCAGACATCCTCGGAGTACTTGGAATTGAAATTTCAGAAGACAGCATCTATTAACAGAATCAATTCTCTGCTCCGAAAAGCAGCCGTTGTTTTTGGTTAGCTTGAGCGATTTAAACAGGGCTGTTGCAAAACAGCCAAAACGAAAAAATGAGATGGACTTCCCCGAAAAAGGTTGCCTGTCTCATTTTTTGTTGTACTCCGAAACTGCAATTAACCAGATACAACAAGGACGGTATGTCCATTACTGCGCCATCAGTGATTATAGACCAAGAAGAACAGATGCTCACCAGCTTATGGCGAAAACCACAGGTCGGTGGGTATCTTATTACAAAAAGAAGTAAATGCTGTTCGTTGATTTCATTATTCTATTGCACTTCATTGCAAAATATGGTATATAAATTATACGAAACATTGGTTCGGATGAACGCTCCACCGTTCACTGATGTAAAAAAAGCGAGGTGCCTGCCATGACTGCCGTGATCTATGCCCGTTATTCCACTGACAGCCAGCGAGAAGAATCCATTGAAGGCCAGATTCGCGAGTGCACTGCCTATGCGGAGAAGAACGGATTCACGGTGGTCAAACACTACATTGACCGTGCCATCTCTGCAAAAACGGACAACCGCCCACAGTTCCAGCAGATGATTAAAGACAGCGAACGCGGCATCTTTGATGTCATCATCGTATGGAAGCTGGATCGCTTTGCCCGGAACCGCTACGACAGTGCCCGGTACAAGACCCAACTGAAGCGGAACGGCGTGAAACTGGTGTCGGCAACGGAAGTCATTTCGGCTGGCCCGGAGGGTATCATTCTGGAATCGGTGCTGGAGGGCTATGCCGAATATTACTCGGCTGACCTGTCGGAAAAGGTCGTGCGCGGCATGACTGAGAACGCTCTCAAGGGCATTTATAATGGTGGCACGATTCCGTTCGGCTACATGATCGATGAGACCCGGCATTACCAGCCCGACCCGTTGTTGGCTCCGTATGTGGAGCAGACGTTCCAGAAGTATGCGGACGGTGCGACCATGACTGACCTGCGGGATTGGTTGAAGGCGCACAACATCAAAAATTCAATGGGCGGGGAGATGTCCTACAATACGATTCAGCGGATGCTGAGTAATCGCCGGTACATCGGCGAATTGCGTTTGCGGGATGTGGTACAGCCCAATGCGATCCCGGCATTGGTATCGGAAGAGCTGTTCAACAAGGTGCAGAAAAAGCTGGCGAAAAATAAAAAGGCCCCTGCCCGTCATAAGGCAGAGGAAATCTATCTGCTCACCACCAAGCTGTACTGCGGCAAGTGCGGTGCGCTGATGTTCGGCGAAAGCGGTGTCAGCCACACCGGGAAGATGTACACCTATTATAAGTGTGCTGCTGCCAAGAAGAAAAAGACCTGCGATAAAAAGGCCGTGCGGAAACAGTGGCTGGAAGATCTGGTGGTCAACGAAACCATGAAGCTGGTGGAAGATGACGCTTCCATGAATGCCATCATTGTCAAAGTCATGGAATTGCAAAATCAGGAAAGCACAGACCTGCCCATCTACGAAAAGCAGTTGAAGGAAACGGAAGTCGGCATCACCAATATGCTGAACGCTATCCAGATGGGCATTCTGACCAGCTCCACCAAGGAGCGGCTGGAAGCTCTGGAAGATCAGCGAAAAGAACTGCAAGCCCGCATTGCAGAGGAACGGCTGGCCAAGCCGAAGATGAAAGAAGAGTTCGTCCGGTTTTGGCTGCTCCGTTTCCGTAAACTTGATATGACCCAGCCGGAGCAGCGACAGGCACTGGTGGATACCTTCATCAATGCCATCTATCTCTACGATGATAAGGTCCTCATTACCTTTAACTATAAGGAAGGCACAGAAACGGTCGCTTTCGGGGAAGCCGTGAAAGCGGAGAAAAGTTCGGATATGAGTGCGCGAGGTGCACCAGATATTGAACGTCAAATCGTAAGATTTGGCGTTCTTTTTTGTTATGTAACCCCGAAAAATCGGGGTCTGCACGGTCAATGCACGGTTTTTGCACGGTCGGCTTTTTCGTAGGAATCCTCTGCATGGGCTGGAATTGCTTTGAAATGCGTGGTAAATTTTGCATCAGGTCAGCAGAGCCAGACGGAGCTGCGCCTTTACTTCGGGGTCTGCGTTCTTCAGAAGTTCCAGCAAAGCGGTCATAGAGATGGTCGGTTCGCCTTCGGTGGGCACAGCCTGCGGGCTGGGGGTTTCCTGTTTGGCGTAGAACCCTTCCTCAAACTTCTTGCCCAGTTCTACACGAGAGGACTGCTGGATATGGGCGTAGGTGTTTACCAGCATATCTGCCGTAGCGTGTCCAGTAGTTCCCTGAACAGCTTTCACATCGCCGCCGGAGATCATCAGCTGATAGGTCGCACTGGAATGACGCAGACCGTGAAACACGATACGAGGGAACTCCGGGTGTGCATCCTGCCATTTGAGGAACTTCTTGCGGATCAGTACAGGCTCCACAGCCAGACCGTTGGGCAGACGGAACAGCATTCCGCTGTCACGGTAGCGTGTCGGGTCTTTCATCTCGTCTGCCGCCAGCTGATTCAGCCACTTCTTCAATTCCTCTTTCAGTGCGGAGGTCATGAAGATGGTGCGGCAGGAGGATGCGGTTTTGGTGCTTTTCAGGATGAGGGAAGTGGTGTTGCGCTCCAGCTTGTCCGGGAATAGTCAGTGTTTCGGGCATGGAAGGAGTCACGCCGGAAGCACTGGAACAGCTGCAGAACGGTCTGCTGGGAATCTTGCAGTCTGCCACAGAGCAGGAAAACGCCCATGAAGCAGATGAATGAACAGCTTTGTGTGCTGGCGCAGAAAGGCGATGCAACCGCGTTGGACAGCCTGATCGACAACAACAAGTCCTTTATTAGCAAGGTGGCAAATGACCTTTTCTGCAGCATGAATTTGGCACAGTCTGGCCTGAACCTTGACACGGACGATTTGAAACAAGCGGGCAATCTGGGCTTATGGAAAGCTGTGCCGAAGTTCGATGCGGCGCGCGACATGAAGTTCCTGATCTACGCGGCTCCGGCCATCCGCAACGCCATGATGGATATGGTTCGGGAAGCCTTTACCGCTTTTGAACAGTGGATGGCAACGGAGGACAACGGAGGACAAGGATGGTATCTGTTACCAGCGTGTTTCGCTGGACGATGTTCTGCCGGGAGAAGAGCAGCTGCGGCGCATCGAAGCCACAGCCGACCCCTACGCCATGCAGCCGCAGACCATTATGGAAGAACAGGAATCGCGCCGGGAACTGTACGATGGCCTGAAACGGCTGACCCAGCGGGAGCAGACTTATCTGCTGTACCGCTAAAATGGCTCTTTGTAACGGCATCAAAACAAGATCCGAACCTTTTTCCGGTAGGATAAGGGTTCGGATTTTTCGCTTTGCCGTTCAAGAGCTAGGGTGCATATCAGAAATCTCGTGCTTTCTAATGGGCCATAAAGGATTCGCCCCTGCCGGAGCGGTTATAGGCTGCCAGCAATTTCAAAAGTCCGTTTTTCGCTAATCTACCTGCAGATTGCGTTAGCGGGAAAGAGCAAAGAAGGGGTATACTAGTGTCAGGAAACGCAGAAGCGAGCGTCGATGAGGAAATGGGCCGCTCCTGCAAAATGTCTTATTTCCCACGCTCGGAAGGGGGTGGGAAGATACATGAGAAGGAGAACAATCATGAAGAAATGGATCTCTCGCCGGAATTTTCTGAAGGCAGCGGGTGTCTCTGCTGTGGCAGCGGGTCTGACTGCCTGCGGTGGCTCGACCAGTTCCACCAGCAGTTCGACGGCATCCGGTTCGGCAACTGCCAGCGGCGAAATGCCCAAGGTTGTTATGTACTACCCTCTGTCCTCAGTCCAACCTGATCAGGAAAAGGTAGCTAAGGCCATTCACGATTACGTGGCCGATAAAAAGGGGATCGACTTACAGTTGGAAGTGGTTCCCAGCAGTTCTTATAACAACCAGCTCAATCTAGTGATGGCAGGTAGTGAGCAGGTGGACATTGCTCTGGTTTGGGGCACCATGGTATCCAGTTGTGTGGCAAAGGGCGCACTCCTTCCGTTGGATGACCTGCTGGATGAATACGGTACGGATATTCAGGAATGTCTGGGAGACTATCTGCAGGCTGGCAAGGTGTCCGGTGTAGCCTATCAGGTGCCGGTCAACCGCTCGCTGTTCTATCAGGGCGGTATTGTGGTGCGCACTGATATTCTGGAAAAGTACGGGATCGATCCTGCTACGATCAAAACTACCGATGATTTGGATGGGATGTTCGAGACCATTCATGCGGGCGAGCCGGATATGGCCATGATGCGCCTAGAGGGCAGTGGTACGTTTGTCTACGCAGACTATGATCCGCTGGGCGATACCTTTGGTGTTCTGCTGAACTATGGTCAGGACGACGAGATCTCTGACTTGTTCTCCAGCGATAAATTCCGTGCTGAGTGCGAAAAGCACCGGGAGTGGTTCAAGAAGGGCTGGATTGCATCGGATATTCTTACCACCACCGACGGTGCAGCGGAACAAATCAAGGCCGGAAAGCTTCTTGGTTTCTATGGTACTGTTGGCCCTGGCACTGCACAGGATAAAACTAATCAGTGCGGCCGGGATATGACGGTGATTCCGCTGAACACTGTATTCTCGTACACTACAAAGGTGAATTCTTTTGGCTGGTCGCTTCTGAATAATAGCAAAAATCCCGAAGCTGCTATGCAGGTGCTGGATATGATGTACTCTGATCCCACCTTCCTGAACATGCTGGATTGGGGTCTGGAAGGTGTCCACTATAAGCTGAAGGAAGGCTCTGACCGTATCATCACTTTCGCTGATGGTGTGGATGCTTCCACCAGCGGCTATTTCCACAACTGGAGCTTTGCATTTGGTGACCAGCTGATCGCTTATTTCTGGGACGGCACGGAAGAGGACTTCCCGGAGCAGGTACGCGCCATGAATGAGAGCGCCATGCTGAGTAAGGCCATGGGCTTTGCTTACGACGTGACACCGGTAAAGACCGAGTACACGGCAGTAACGAATGTCTGTGATCAGTATCTTAGCGCACTGGCTTATGGCTGCATCGACATCGATGACAATCTGCCCAAGTTCCTCAAGGAACTGGAGAGCGCCGGGCTGCAGAAGATCATCGATGAAAAGGCTGCCCAGTTCGCTGACTGGAAAAAAGAGAATGGCGTTTCCTAACCGTAAAATACAGGGAACCAGCACATGAAACATGATCCCCTGCCCTGATCCGGCAGGGGATTTTTGAGAACAGGTGGTATTTATGGAAAAGACCGTTACCGTCCCGAAGAAAAAGGGAAAGATCAGGCAGTTTATCCCTCTGTATCTGATGGCATTGCCCGGATTGCTTTATCTGCTCATCAACAATTATCTGCCCATGGCAGGATTGACCATCGCATTCCGCAATGTCAACTACGCCAAGGGCATCTGGAAGAGCGATTGGTGTGGCCTGGCAAATTTCAAGTATCTGTTTGCCACCAAGGATGCCTGGGTCATCACCCGCAATACCATCGGCTATAATCTACTCTTTATCGTACTGCAAACCGTGATGGCTATTGCCATTGCACTGTTCCTGAACGAGGTGAAGTCCAAGTTCTGGAACCGTTTTTTTCAGACCTCCGTGTTGCTGCCTTACCTGTTCTCCTACGTCATCGCCAGCTACCTTGTATATGCATTCCTGAGCCCTACTACGGGTATGTTCAATCATATTCTCACAGTAATGGGAGAAGACCCGGTTTCCTGGTATATGGAAAGCAAATTCTGGCCCTTTATCCTGACCTTTGTGGAATTATGGAAGCGTTCGGGCTACACTGCCATTGTCTACTATGCCACTATGGTGGGTATCGATTCCTCCCTCTATGAAGCGGCCGAGCTGGATGGTGCCGGAAAGCTAAAGCAAATATTCTCAATCACCATCCCTCTGATCTCTCCTACCATCGTTATGATGTCGCTGCTGAGCGTAGGACGTATCTTCCATTCGGACTTTGGTCTGTTCTATCAGATTCCGATGCAGTCTGGTATCATCAGCAGCGTGACTTCTACCATTGATACCTACGTTTACAACGGCCTGATGAAATTGGGTGACGTGGGCATGTCTTCGGCTGCAAGCTTCTATCAGTCTATTGTTGGTTTTATTTTGGTGATGTTCTCCAACTGGCTGGTGAAAAAGAGAAATATGGAAGGGAGCCTGTTCTGAGTATGGATACCACAACAAAAAAGAAAAAACATGTCTCCGGTGTGACGGTCGTCTCCTACATTGTGCTGGCGCTGTTGTCGCTTTCGGCCATTCTGCCCTTTGTGCTGATGTTCACCTCGTCCATTTCCAGCGAGGAATCTATTACCCGGAACGGATATTCTTTCATTCCTTCGGAGTTCAGTCTGGCTGCTTATGAATATCTGTGGGGCAACCGTGCAATCATCGGACGGGCCTATCTGACGACCATTGTCATCGCAGTAATGGGAACAGCCATCAGCTTGGCAATTACCCTGATGCTGGCCTATACCCTCTCCCGCGAGAATCTGCCGGGACGGAAGGTGCTGAACTTTCTGGTGTTGTTCACCATGCTGTTCAACGGCGGCCTAGTGGCTACCTATCTGGTCTACACCGAGGTGTTCCATATCAAGAATACCTATTGGGCCCTCCTGATTCCCGGCCTGTTGATGAATGCCTTCAACGTCATGCTGGCACGAAACTTCTTCAGCAACAGCATCCCCAAACCACTGATCGAGGCGGCCCTCATTGATGGTGCTACGGAGTTTCAGGTTTTTCGGCGGATCGTAATTCCAATTTCACTGCCCATCATCGCAACGCTGGGCATGTTCATCTTCATGGCATACTGGAACGACTGGAACAATGGTCTGTACTATCTGACTGATACGCGGTATTATAATATTCAGAATGTCCTGAACGATATGCTTGCAAACATCCAGTTCCTGAAGAACAACAGTGAGATCTCTGGCGAGATGATGGCTGCGGTCAGCAATCTGCCCACATCGGGTGTCCGTATGGCCATTGCATCGGCAGTTGCCATCCCGGTTTTGGCGGTGTTCCCCTGCTTTGAACGCTATTTTGTCAAAGGAATTGTGATCGGCGGCGTGAAAGAATAATCAATATTGTACCGCAAAGGTCTGGCAAACAAGATTGCCGGGCCTTTGTGGTGCTTTCAGAGGAAGTTGTGCCTATGAAACGACCATCCGTCCATCAAAAGCTTTTCTGGTTCTACAGTATCCCGGTTCTGGTTCTGATGTTCCTGATGCTCATCTGCTGCGGGCTGAGTATATACAATCTGAACCGCCAGGTGACCCAGCTGGATCAGGCGGCGCTGCAGAACTATGCGGATCAGTTGGAAACAAATCTGAACGCCATCGAAATGAATGTGCAGACCTTTACGACAGTGGATAACGATACCATTTATATGCAGTATCTGACATCCGAGGCAGAGCGTGTGTTTGCCACAACAAGGGTCTTTCGGCGGATGGCAGTGGACGTGATTGAGTATCCTAGCATGAGTGCGGAATTTCTGTGTCCTCTTGCACATGGGTCGGTTCTGATGGTTCGCGGAGAGGGCCAAAGTCTTATGGAACGTCAACAGGTGAATCATGCTATTGAGACGATCTGCCAAGATCTGGACGACTACCCCACCGGCACATGGCAGTATTACACAGATGAGGCCGCTCAGTATCTTCTGTACAGCTACCAGATGAACGATGCCTACTTCGGCTTTTTGCTGGATCCAGTGAAACTGATGACGGTTCCTTTTGCAGAGGATAGCAGCCAGTATGCGGAGACCAGCCTCTACCTGAACAACAAACGGATTGCAGGAGTGGAGGCCGGCCCGGAAAACTGCTTTTCGGCTAAAATCGGGCGCACCGGCTTTGAACTCCGGGTCAGGCTGGTGCGCACCGGTCTTACAAATGGCATCGTCTGGCTCAGCTTGTTGATGATGGTGATTCCGCTCTTGCTGCTGGCTGCACTCTTTCTGCTGTACCGTTTTGCCCGATTGCAAATTGTGGAACCCATTGATCGGATTTCACAGATCATGCACCAAGCCGGACAGGGAGATTTGAGCGTCCGGGTGGATACAAGCGGAATGCTGCAAGAGTTTTCCACCATTGGTACGACCTTCAACCTCACGCTGGAGGAGATCTCTGAGCTGCAGGAGCGTCAGACACAGATCTTACGGGAAAAGCAGATGAGCCAGCTGCGAAATCTACAAATGCAGATCAACCCGCATTTTCTGGGCAACTGCTTTAATGCGGTTTACAATGCCTCCCTTACCGGCGATTTTGAGCAGGTGTTGGCTCTGACCACTTACCTGAACCGATATTTCCGGTTTATGGCACAGGTAGAAAATGATTTTGTTCTGCTGGAAGAGGAGCTTCGCTTCACAGATGACTTTCTCTCCATCCAGAAACTCCGATTCGGCGATGCCTTTTCCTACACTATCTCCGTCCCGGCCTTTCTGCGGCAGGCACGCATCCCTCCTTCGGTCATCAAGTCTTTTGCAGAGAATGCGGTGAAATATGCGCGCAATATGAGCAGGGAAGCTAAAATCGACATCCGCGCCTCGATGCAGAACCGGGAGGGGGAAACCTACTTATGGCTGGAAGTGCTGGACAATGGCCCTGGCTTTTCGGATGAGGTGCTGCAGGTTCTGCAGCAAAAGGCACAACCGTTTTTTGATGGGCGGGTCCACATCGGAATCGCTAATGTCCGACAGCGGCTGGAACTGCTATATGCAGGCAAAGCGGAAGTTCACCTGGAAAATCGGCCTGACGGCGGCACACATGTGAGCGTGATTCTGCCGCTGAACTACGGCACAGAACAGCCGGAAAAGGAGGAAACACTGTGACGACCGTTCTGATTGTAGATGATGAGGCGCTTGCAATCCAAGCCATCCGGCGCTCGATCAACTGGAAAAATCTTGATGTGGACCGGGTGCTGGATGCCGCAAACGGCGTGGAAGCGCAGAAGATCCTTCGCCAGGAACCGGTACAGGTTCTGGTCTGTGATCTGGAAATGCCTCGGATGTCCGGCATTGAGCTGCTGGAATGGATGAAGACCTCCTGTCCCGATACCGAGGCCGTGATCCTGACCTGCCACGAATCCTTTCCCATGGCGCAGAAAGCGATGGAGCTGGGGTGTGTGGAGTATGTGCTCAAGCCAATTGCACCGGCAGAGCTTACAGCATCCATCCGACATGCGCTCAACCTTTGGAAGACGCAGGAAAGCATGCGCGGGACCCGCCGTGCCTATGAAAACGGGCGCAGTCTGCGCCGAGACCAGTATTTGCAGGACGTTTTAGAAAAAAACATCCTATCCACGGCGGAATCTCTTTTCAACTGTGCACAGAAGTATGATCTGGAGCTGGATGTCAGTGCGCCGCTGCAGGTGGTACGGGTATTGGTGCAGATGCCTGCTGCATTGCCGCAGAGCGAGCAGGAGCTGCTCGGATACGGCGTGTGCAATATTGCCAAGGAGCTTTGGGATAAAACCGGTACCGGCTGGACCTCTTTGCAGCGCCGAAGTGGACAGAGTTTTCTGCTCATCAGCGCTGGAATGGAACCTGCTGCGGCTGCGCATTTCGGGGAAGAATTGGGTCTGGCCTGCAAGACGATGCTGAAGCAGTCAGTAAAGGTCTCGCCTGCCGTGTCCAGCAGCATTCTGGGACTTTGTTCCACTGCGGATGCGCTGGAACAGTGGGAAACGAGCCTTCACAAGGAGTCGCAGAGCCCGGAGGAGGCCCGGATCCGACATTGGAAGACCCTGCTTTTGCAGGAAGATGCTCAGACTGTGCAGGCAGAGATTACCACCGAACTCAACCGGCTGTCCCTCAAGGCAGCACAGGAACGGATGCAGTGGATTGCACAGACCTTGATACAGGTGCTCCACTGCACGCTACAAGAGCGAGGCTGCCCGGAGGCAGCAGAACTTGTGGAAGCGAAACCGGTGTTTGAATCGCTGCCGCAGTTTCTTTCGTGGGTGCAGGGCAACCTTGCTCGGACCGAAAGACTGCTGCGGCACTCGCCCGGCGAGGAACAGGTAATCCGCCGAATCAAGGAATACATCGAACTGAATATTCATCAAGAATTGACGCGAGAAAATATTGCAGCGGCCGTCTACCTGAATCCGGACTACACAGCCCGGCTATTCAAGCGCAAGACCGGCCAGAGTTTGAACGACTATATCCAGAATAAACGCATCAATCTAGCAAGACAGTTGTTGGCGGGCACCGATATGCCCGTGGGCGATCTGGCTGTCGCACTGGGATATTCCAGCTTTTCGCATTTCACCAAATTGTTCAAATCCATTGAAGGAGTCACACCCAGCGATTACCGTAAGCAACATGCCCGAATGCCGGGATGAAATGGCCCCGGAAGGCCCTACAGGAAGGAGAACTACTATGGATGTCTGGACGCACGCAGTCGGAAGAATGCCCTATCGGTTTGACCGATTTCCCCGAACGAAAGAACACTGTCTGAATGGAGTCTGGGATTTTGCGCTGATTTCCCGTGCTGATGCCGATACACAGACCCCGGAACAGCTTGGGGCGTTGCCAAAGCCCAAAGCAATCTCTGTGCCCGGATGCTGGCAGCTGCAGGGTTTCGATAAGCCCAAATACATCAACACACGCTATGCCTTCGGGGCAGATGCGAACAAGCTGGAGCCGCCTTTTATTCCGGAAGGACAGGGGATGGTTGGCATCTACCGGAAAGATTTGACTCTGGAAGTTCCTACCGTGCACCACCGGATGATCCTATCCATCGGCGGTTTTTCCTCTGCTGTAACTGTTTTTTTGAATGGGCAGGTTCTTTGCTATGCGGAAAACGGGCGCACTGCCTGTGAGGTAGACCTGACCGATGCTGTACAGCCTGGGCAGAACCTACTGTTGCTTCGGGTGGATGAGTTCAGCCCAGGTTCCTATCTCGAATGTCAGGATATGTGGAGGCTGTCTGGAATCTTTCGCAGCGTTAAATTGTATGAAATCCACGAGCTGCACCTTCTGGACAGCTATCTCTGGGCAGAGGTAACGCCGGAAAAGGCAGTTCTGCATACCGAAAGTAAAATTTTGAATTTGAGCCATCGCTGCGCTCCACGCATCCGGGTAGAAGTGGAGTTGCTGGATGCCGAGGCGCGTCCAGTGGGCAGTTGCAATGGGAAGACTGGCAACGACAGTGATCGTTTTGAGGAGGTCAGCCTGGAAGCGGTATTTAAAGAGCGTGGTTTTGATCCGGCCTGGTTGGATGGTGCATTGCAGATTCCGGCGGGCATCACCGCAACAGCGTATGGGCATTTGGAGCTGGAAACGCCGCACCTCTGGTCGGCGGAGACACCCTATTTGTATCAGGTGCGGCTGTCTACTTTTCTGGGAGAAGAAAAGCTGGAGGAAACCACCGTGCCCTTCGGCTTCCGCCATTATGAGATCGATGGAGAAGGCGTATTCCGAGTCAACGGTGCACCCGTCAAGCTGCGAGGCGTGAACCGACACGAGTTCGACCCTGTCACCGGCTATGCCATCACCGAAGAGAGCATGCGCCAAGATATTGAGTTGATGAAGCGATGCAATATCAATGCGGTTCGCTGTGCGCATTATCCCGATACTCCACGCTGGTATGAGCTCTGTGATGAATACGGCCTTTATATAATGGATGAGGCAAATCTGGAAAGTCATGGCATTTCTTACCGCAAGAATCTTTTGCCCGGCAACGATATGCGGTGGCTCCCCCGTGTGCTGGACCGACAGGCTGCCATGGTTCAAACCAATAAAAACCATGCATCGATCTTCTGCTGGTCCCTCGGCAATGAGATTGGTTATGGAGAGACTGTGGCACTGGCGGCATCCTACTGCCGCACTGCGGACCCCACCCGTCTGATCCACAAGCGCCAGATGAACAAGATTGCAGATATGGACAGCGAGACCTATCCTTCTCCTCAGAACATGAGGGAACGGGCAGAAGCAAATCCCAATCGAGCCTTTCTGACCAATGAGTACCTTCACGCTATGGGAAACGCATGCGGAAGCATGGGGGATTACTGGAAAGAAATCTATGAACACCAGAATCTGATGGGCGGCTTTATCTGGGAGTGGTGCGACCACGGTCTGCGCCAGACGAACCCGGATGGAACGACCTGGTATGCCTATGGCGGCGATTTTGGCGAGGAATTCCATGACAGCAATTTCTGCATCGACGGACTGACAACACCCGATCGTCGATTTACGCCTAAGCTACAGGAAGTTCAGACGGTGTACCAGCCCATCGACCTTCGGGTGAAGGACCTCCGGAATGGAATCTTTGTTCTGGAAAACCGTTGTGAGCAGCTGAACCTGAGAGATTTTGCAGCTCAACTGCGCCTGCTGGAAAATGGTGTCTGTCGGGAAATCAGAGAGCTCTCTCTGCCGGATTGCCCTGCAGGACAGTTGGTGGTATGGAAGGCCGACCTGCAGGATATTCCTCCGGCTTCGGGAGAACAGCTTCTGGAGTTCTTGTTCATGGAGAAATCTCCGGCCCATGCGGGATGCGGCCTCAGCGGATGGAAGCAGTTCCTTTGGAAAAAGGGATGTCACCCGGCTCTTGTGACAGAAAAGGTCACAGCTCATTTCTCAAAACAGGGAACTCTTCTGGTGGGTGAGATGGGTGACTTGATTCTTCGGCTGGATACAGAAACCGGAGCACTTCAGGTCGACAACGTATCCGGTGTGCTACTGCACGATCTGTTCTTCACCCCTTTTCGTGCCCCCACAGACAACGATGCTCACAGCCCACTGGTACTGGGTAAACAGAACTGGTTTACAAAGCAGTATGATCATCCAAAACGTACTTGTTTGGAAGTCCGGCAGGGGAACGGGGTGGAAGAGCCGTCTTTGACCTACACCACCGCATACCAGACGGAGAAGGACAGTTTCTATGTTACCGTTGGTTTATGGCAGGCAGGACAAAATCGTATATTTATTGACTGCAACGTGCAATCTCCGGCAGATATGCTGTCTCCGGGGCGAATCGGGATGACGGCAATTCTTCCCGTGCGGTTTACGGCTATGAAATGGTATGGGAAGGGACCGTTAGAAACCTATCCTGATCGCCAGTGCGGCGGGCGCATGGGAGTTTACAGCGAAGATGTGAGAAATCAGCCGTTTTATCTACGGCCTCAGGAATACGGACTTCATACGGAATCTCGTAGTATGCGATTAACAGATCCGGACCGTGCGGATTTTGTACGGTTTGAGGCCGCCTGCCCCATGGCCATGAGCGCAGTGCCCTACAGTGATCTGCAGCTGTGGAATGCCCGGCATCCCTTTGAGCTTCCTGCACCGGAGGCCCTGTATGTGCATCTGGACTACGCCCACCGGGGTCTGGGCAACAGCAGCTGCGGCCCAGATGTTCTGCCGACATATCGCATCGACGATCGGCCTTGTCGCTTCGGCTTTGCCCTAGAGGCTGGATTGGGAGAACGGGAAGATAACCCCTTTGGCCCAATTCCGGAGGAGATCCCAGCTTATCACCCATGGAAAGCAGTAGAAGAGCAGGACGGGACACCGAGCTACCGAGACCCCTCGGACCCTGATCAGCGCAGCAACGCCGGTATGGTGTGACACTTAAAAAAGCATAAGTAAACAAAAAGAAGGGGCTGTTGCACAAGTTCCAACAAAAAGACCAGAGTTGTTTAGCCGAAAGGCTTTACAACTCTGGTCTTTTGCTTTAACGGCTAAAATTACTCATAGGCATTCCATCCTTTCGTTGGCGTTACGGAAAACGAGGTGCTCATTTTGAGTACATCGTTTTTCTCCGCAACTGGGGAATCAACGTCCTGCCGTTCTCCCTGCATGGATTTCCTGCCCCATCTCGGCGGCGTTTTCCGGCTCTCCCTTACGGGGTCATCGCCGGGTATCCCATGCAGACGGTTATGCGGTTTTCAAGGTGCGGTGCGGGATTTGACAATAAAAAATCGCCACACAACAACCTGAACCTGACCATCCCTTCTGGGATGGCCTTGGTTCGGGTTCGTTATGTAGCGATAGAAAGTTAAAAACTTGCTCCGGCTCCTTCGGGAGCCGAGCTGGAACTCTAAGTAAATATGTTATATTAAATTGTTGGGATAGATTACCACAAAAATCGCAGTGTGTCAACAAAAAACTTTGAAAACACGCCACTTTCGGCAGTGTGCAAGAAAACGCAAGGGAAACCTTGGTAAAAAGAGCGAACAGGACAACTCGTTCTGTTTGTAATGGAATGCCAACTCGGAACTTTTTTGAGCAGAAAAACAACCGTCCACTTCAAGTTGAGCTTGAAAACGGACGATCATTCTTGCAAAGTGATTTTCAAATTTGGGAGGCGTTTTGAAAGGCCTCATAGCGCTAGCAAGAGGTTATACAAAGACCATTTTTGCGTTGCCAAACACTTGTTGGGAAAGTCAAACCCTTGAACTGCATCCGGTGGATGCAGGCTGTGCGATTGCATCGCTGATTCGTTCAAACTCATCGCAGCCCTATATTATCGCTCACACTCTCGATCAGGATGTCAAATGCAGAAGCGGCCATCTGCATCTACGCAAACAGCCGCTTCATGATTCATTTTGTACTGGTCACTGCAGTACCTTATTCATCAGCTCTTGATAGCTGTCCACATGGTCGTATGTCACAAGACCATCTGACAATTTTGCGAAAAGCTTCTTGGCGCAGTCGATCTTGGACTTCTCGATTGGGCGCAAGTTCAGGCTTTCCATCGTGCCTTTGGTTTCTGCTACAAAATAGATGTGTTTCACCTTGCCCTCATGGAACACGATTGCCCAGTCCGGGGAGTAGTGTCCAACCGGGGTCGGAATATAGAAGCCTTTCGGCAGTTTTGCATAGATAAAGACTTCCTCTGCACCGTCCAGATTTTCCGCAAACTTCCGTTCCACGCTCTTTTCCGCTGTGCCATCGGTGAAAACGTAATCCTGAATCGCCTTTTGTGCCTTGTAAGCCTTATCCATCGTCAGAGCGTGTTTCTCTGCCGTAAAGATGCTGCTGTCGTAGCTGCCCTCAATGGTATCATAGGTGATATGCTCCACGATCATGGTAGCTTTCTGCTCCTTGACCAGCCGGATCACCTTTGCGATAAATTCTTCCGGGTTGTTCTGGTACATCGCAAAGGTTGTCGGCTTGATGCCCTGCAAAATCCGTGCAACGGTATGCCGGGTCAGCGTTGTGCCCTCTGCAATTTTGCCGATCAGGTCATACGCAACCTGACCTGCGTAGTCATGTTCTAATTTTTTTGTTCTGCTCTTGGCATCGCTGAAGCTGCTGCCTTCTCGCACCATATCGGCACTCAGGACATCTTTCTGCCCGGCATAGGTAACGGTATATTGCAGGCGACTGACGTACAGTTCCCTGTCGATGTATTCGATTGCTTTCCGGATCAGTTCCTCAGAATCAAAATCCACCGTATAGGCGTATTTGTGGTTGATCGTCTGCCAGAGCTTCTGGAACTCTGCCTTTTCAAACCGGTCGTTCAGCGGATTTTCCAGCACTTTCGGCTTGTTGCCATCCTCAAACATAGACTTGAGCATACTGTCATCATAAATTGCCTGCACAAGCGTGTGCACGCCCTCTTCAATGGGCTTCAGCGTTTCCTGCACCGGTGCAAGTGTTCCGGTCTGCACATCGTCCCGGTAGTCCTGCGTGACGTTATCCTGCTCATCCACATAGTTATTGCGGACAAGATACTGATAAATTGCCCGTGCCTGACGGTCATCCACTTTGACAATTTTGCCATCCAACCTGATGGTCTTGCCGGTGAAATATGCAATGTCTGCCTTGCGGGGGCGATCATACAGCACTGCTTCGGTCTGCTTTTGCAGTCCGTCTACAAATCCTGCATAGCTCTCGCTGGCAATAACGGTCAGGACGTTGATATCCTGCACCTTATCTCCCAGCACTTCCGCATCCATGCGGTTTCCGTCCTTATTCACGCACAGACGCAGACCACGGCCTACTTCCTGCCGCTTCTGCGTGGTGCTGTCGCTGTGCTTCAGGGTGCAGATTTGGAACACATTCGGGTTATCCCAGCCTTCCCGCAGGGCAGAGTGGGAGAAGATGAACCGGGTCGGCTCTTCAAAGGACAGCAGACGTTCCTTATTTTTCAGGATCAGGTCATAGGCAGAAATGTCATCCGACATATCTGAGCCACGCTTGACCGAACTGTTGACGCTGTGACCTTTCTTGTCGATGCTGAAATATCCCTTGTGGACATCATGCACATCGGTTGAATCCAGATAGGCTGTATAAGCAGGGTCGAACAGGGTGCGATGCTCATTCAGAACCGAAAGATACTCCTGCTCAAAAATCTTGCCGTACTCGCCCAGCAGCTCGTTTCCGTCTTCATCGTACTGGCGATATTTTGCCACTTCGTCGATGAAGAACAGCGAAAGTGTCTTGATGCCCAGTTTGAAAAGTTCCTGCTCTTTTTCAAAATGCGAAAGGATCGTTTCATGGATCTGCACCCGGCGCATATCGTTTTCGGAAACGTCGCCGGTAACATCACCTTTGCGGATGGTGTCTCCGTTCGTAAAGGTCACAACGCCCGTGATCGGGTCGATTTCTGACACTACGAAGCCCTTGTACTGCTCCATTTTCTCGGAGATGTAATAAAGATTATCGCCCACATCCAACGTATGGAACTCTCGCTTCGTGCCGTTCTGGTGGCTGACCTCCATCTCCACTTTTGCCCGTGGCGGATTCTTCGGGGAGATGATGATGCTTTCCAGATACAGATACTTGTCCGTACCACGCAGATTTTTGACCTCAAAGCCTTTGACTTCGATTTTCTTGACCAGTCGCTTATTGTAAGCGTCCAGCGCATCCAGAACGTAAATCAGATTATGCTGCTTGGCGTGGGTAGCAGAGTAATTCAGTGTGAAAAGTGGATTGAACTTTTTCAGGGCTTTCTGAGTGGCAGAGTCCTCTTTGCCCATCTTCTGCGGTTCGTCCAGAATCAGGATCGGGCGGTTGGCGGCAATCACATCAATCGGGCGGCGGGAGCCGAACTCATCCCGCTTGGTGTAGATAATTCTCGCAGCAGCATCACCCTTGCGGCCTTCCACGTTCTTATCCTCGTTCATGGATGCCGCAAACGCCTGCGTGTTGATGATCATGACATTGATGCCGGAATTGCTGGAAAAGGAGTCCAGCTGATTCAGGTTGCTGCTGTTGTAGATAAAGAACCGTGCCTTTTTGCCGTAGCACTCCATAAAGTGATCGGCAGTGATCTCAAAGGACTTCTTTACGCCTTCACGGATGGCGATACTCGGCACAACAACGATAAATTTGCTCCAACCATACCGCTTGTTCAGCTCGAACATGGTCTTGATGTAAACGTAGGTCTTGCCTGTGCCGGTTTCCATCTCAATATCCAGAGAACACCTGCCCAGCGGTGCTACCAGCTTGTCCGACTGATGGATGTTTGCTTCTGCCTGCAATGTGCGGATGTTCTGAAGCAACTCCTGATCGGTCAATTGGAGTGCTTCGTTCTTAAAGCCGGAATCGTTGATTAAATCCTGCAATTCCACCTGTGTTGCATCGTCCCCGTTGGAAACAAGGCTCAGCTGCTGCGGCTGTGCGGACAGACTTCCCATATCCCGCAGGTAAGACACACCTGCATTATAGGGCTGACCCTGAAAGACCCGTGCCACCGCCTCCACAGCATCGGTCTGGTACTGCTGAATCTTAAAACTAAACTTCATCTTTGTGGTTTACCTCCTGCTCCAGCATCAGGAACCGGTCAAAATCGCTTTCATACAGGCGATCCTGAATGACACGATACTTTTCGTATTCGGTTTCCGCATGAAGTTTTGCCTGCTCTGCGCTGATTTTACCGGGACCTGTCAGCAGCTCGTTGCCGTTGAACTCCAGAAAACCGTCCAGCCGCTTTGCCCAGTCCTCCATGCTCATGGGGATCTTGCGCTCGGCCTGCAGCTCGGCATAATCCAGATAGAGCGACACGATTCGCTCCAGATAGTTCATTTCCTCTTTGCTCAGGTAGTTTTTGGCTACTGTCACATCCGCTTTCAGGATTTTCCCATCCGGCGCATTTTCCCATGTGGTAAGCCCCATGTGCTCCTTGTTGGCATCGGCACGCTCCACGATCAGTTCTGCCGCCGTGTGGCGATGCACAGCATAGTGCATCTTATTCTGAACCGTCTGGAAGAACCGCCGGGTCGTTTTTGCATCCCTGTCATAATCAAACGCTGTTGCGTATAGATCCGTCACTTTCTGATAGAATTTGCGCTCCGACAGACGAATTTCCCGAATCTGCTGCAACTGCCGCTCAAAATATTCATCCGTAAACATGTGACCTTTTTTCAGGCGGTCAACATCCATTGTCCAGCCCTGAATCGTATGGTCTTTCACGATCTGACCCGCCCATTTGCGGAACTGCACGGCGCGCTGATTGTTCACCTTGAAGCCCACGGCAATAATCAGCTGCAAATTATAATGCGTCAGTTCCCGATTGACCTGCCGAGTGCCCTCGGTCTGAACTATCCGGAATTTCCGGATAGTTGCCTGCTCGGTCAGTTCGCCGTCTGCATAGATTTTTTTGATATGCTCGTTGACCGTGCGCACATCCACATCATACAGTGCCGCCATCATCTTCTGTGTCAGCCAGATGTTTTCATCCTCATAGCGCATTTCATAGCTTGCATTGCTCTCACCCGTAGAAGCCACAAAGGTCAAATACTCTGCCGCTGAGCTGCGAATCTTTTTTTCTTCTTTTTTCTCTATCACAGCAATCTGCCTTTCTCATCTTATGGAAATCTGCGATAGTCTTACCACATCAGGAGAAATTCCTTTTGAAATCAAAAGTTCCTGTATTCCAATTTTCGTCAACTCGGAGGTAACAAACGGACTGATTGTGATTTCTTCGATAATATCTCGTATCGGGAAATTTTTCAATTCCAGCTGCGGACGAATCGTTGTTCCTGATAGTAAAAATTCTTTTGAACAATTTTCGCCTAAGTATTGATCTTCAAACGGAATTCCCATTCGATATTCATGTTCAAAAGAGAATGATGGCGATTTAAAAAGCAGGCAAAACATTAAAATTTCGTCATAAATCATCAGTTCATTTTTTATAGAGTAGAAATAGTTTATTGCGTGTCTAGTTGATTCTTTGATTTCGTACTCAACCTCTCCATCTATCAGATTCATCAAACCTTTTTCGAGATTTGCATCCCGAAATCCATAGAAGAATTCTTTCAATTTTTGGCTATTAAACTTTATACAGCATCCATCTTTTGCATACATTCGCCACATTGCAAGGTCATCATATCGCCGAGACAATGACAAAATATAATAGTGAATATCGCATAAATATCGCTGCATATACGGCGACCCATCACTTATGCTCTTTATGCGTTCAATTTTCCCATGCTCAACATTATCAATCGCTGTCAGAACTTTTTTGCCAAACTCTTCTTCGGCTTTAGGTGCAAGATAATCTTTCAACCAGTTCAGCGCATAAGACAGTTCCTGTGTGTCATTCAGGAAACGATAATCCGTCAGGCGAATGGTTTCATTTTGCAGGATGGAAAAAAGCGAACCGATGGATGTATAGTGGTAGAGATCGATTTTGGGATATTGAATTTTCGCCGTCATTACAGCACCTTCCTTACCGTTTCCGGGCTATACGTTTCAAAAATCTGGTCAAAGTTTGTCGCAACGCTGTCGTTTGCCATGGAGCTGTCACGGAACACAGCATAGTAGGGCTTCATCTGGGCAATAGCTTTGACGGTCTCCTCCGTCACATCATGGTCAAAGCAGGCCAGTAAGAAGCCCTCTGCCACGTTGAACACCTTTTTGCCCGCAATCTCTTTCACCTCAATGGGGCTGGACAGCAGCACACCCAGATCCAGCATCACCTGGAACAGCAAATCCTCCGGGGTGCGGTCTTCCTTCACGTTGTCCACCAGCGAGAACAGATCCTGCTGACCGACTTCATCCGGCGTGTAGTACACAGGCTTCATATTACTTTCATCCAGACGCAGGCAGCGGAAACCGATGTCCAAATCAGCCGGAGCCGTCAATCCGGCATCCTCCTTGATTTTCCGGCCCGCACGGCGGATACGCTCCTTGCCGATTTCGCAGATGTTCTTATAGCCAGCCTTGTACGCTTCGCTCTTCTCGTCCGTCTTTTCGGGCAACTGCACCATGATGAACTTGCGGTGTCCGCCATCTTCGGCATTCAGCTTCATTACAGCATGAGCGGTTGTAGCAGAACCAGAGAAGAAGTCCAAAATCATGTCATTATCACTTGTGTGTATCTCACACAAAAATTTCAGCAACGATGTTGGCTTAGGAAAAGAAAAAGATTTGTTTCCAAAAAGTCCTGTAACTTCTTTAGTTCCATCCTGAGACATTCCTATTGATTCCGGGAATTTAGTACTTACTGCAACACGTCCAAATTTATCGCCTGCTTTCGTCATGTCATCTTCTTTCCAATACCGTAAAACAGGCTTTTGAATTTTCAAGAAATCATAATCTCCAGGAAAAACGATTCGACTAACAGCATAATATTTTTCGAAAGTCTCTTCTGTAATTGCCCAAGTACGATTTGGATTTGCCGGATAACTCTCACCCGTTTTGGGATTGACTATCGTAAAATAGCTATTGGGACGTTCACTTGCTGTCGTTTGTTTTGTCAAGTCATGTACTCGCCATGGTCTGCCTGGAAAATCATTCGTTTCATAATACGCCCTTTCTTTTCCGCCAACACTTGCCATAAATGCATTAGATTTTGCAAAACACACGACCCATTCATAATCTTGTGATACGCCAAAAGGAACATCGGATTTTGCCGTTCGCTTACGCCACGGAAATGTTGCCACATAATTATCTGCGCCGAAAATTTCCGAGCAAATCTTTTCAAGATTATCACGCTCATTATCATCAATAGAAGCAAAAATCGCTCCATCATCCGCAAGCAAATCCTTTGCAATTTTCAGGCGAGGATAAATCATATTGAGCCAATCCGTGTGAAAACGGCCATTGCTCTCGGTGTTGGTCACAAGCCGGTTGCCTTCTTCATCGTACTGGCCGCTGTTGCCCATGTAATCCTCTGTACTCTGTGCAAAATCGTCCTCATAGACAAAATCATTGCCGGTGTTGTACGGCGGGTCAATGTAGATCATCTTGACCTTGCCCAGATAGGTTTCCTGCAAGAGCTTCAGAACTTCCAGGTTATCGCCCTCAATATAAAGGTTCTCACTGTCAAAACCGCCGGGTGTACCGTCCTTGCCAACACTATCAGTCACCACCGGACGCAACGTTGCCGTGATGGGTGCGTTTGCCGCCAGCATCGCCTTTTTCTTGTCCGGCCATGTAAACTGGTAGCGCTCTTCCCGACCTTCCACGATGGAATCGGAAAGCTCCTGCCGCAGAACGTCAAAGTCAATTGCGTGTTCTACTTTGCCGTCACGTTTTACCTCGGTAATGGCGTTGGGGAATAGCTTGCCAATCAGCTCAATGTTGCGCTGTACACCGTCAAGGCTGTGCATTTTAAGGTTGCCCATTTGAATGTTCCTCCGTTTCCTGTTTTGGCTCCAAGTGTATGATAAAATCCGCTATTAAGATCGCATTCAGTGAGGCTTTTTTATTTGGATATTTTTTATACTTGCTGTGAGAAACACCATTCCGGTTGGGGATTCCCTCAACAACCTCATCCACCGTATTACAATCACAGACAATTAGCTTCTCGTAAAACTCTCCAAACACAGGCTTCAAATCATTTTCTTTTATCAACTCGGTAAAATCTCTGCCGGTCTTCTTTTGGCTGTACCGCCCCGTAATATGTAGCTTATGATGGATTAACCCCTCCCACATGGTTGATAAACATGCTATTGATAGTGCATATTCCCCACGAAGATGTGCTTCAAGTGCTTGACCAAGGATTTTCTTAATGTGCGGTTCTAAATCCGAATCTTTCCATGTCCGCCTAATTTCCCTGATACGTTGTGGTGTGTAGTATCCGAGAATCAGTTTATCAATTCTCTTTTCTCGCCTTTTGCTGGCTCCTCGACTGGTTGATAAAACTCCATATATTTCTCTTGTCAGTCTCAGATCAGCAGACCAGCTCGCATAGGGAAACCATTTGCATTCATACAAAGCTGTCAGGCAGATGTCATTCAGCTCTCGGTAGCGTTTTAGAAAATCGTCCCCTATGTGTAGATTTCTGAACGCATCTATCCACGGTGAAAAATCAATACTATGAATCCATTGCAATGCTGGCGAAGCTGAAATCTGTGCATTTACCATAGACATAGATGCACAAAGGCTTGTTGCCAAATTACCAGAAATAGCAGCTCTATATGAATCTACTACGGCAGCGGTATTTGTGTGAAATTGCTCCCATATCGAATTGTCAAGTCTAAACGGTTGGATAGACTGGTATAAGGATGCCGTTGCATTCTGCATCAGCATCGAATTCTCTCGAATCAGTTGTACTGCCGGGCTCTCTGTAATATAGTCAAGACCATTCAAGGCAGATACCACAAGGTTGCTTGTAGGTAAATTATTTAGCAAAGGGGCAGTAAGTTGTTGTATACGAGCCTGCTGCTCTAAAATTGGTTTGAGGCTTTCCTGCAACCTATTCTGAAGCTCAATGTTTTTGCGTAACGATTCTGGAAGATTGTATGTTTCATCCATATTCAACTTATCACCGCACCTTCCAATTTTCTTTGCATACCCCTTAGCTCTTGCACTAATTCATATTTCTTCTTCGGTTGCTTTTCCTTACGGATTTTAGCTTCCAGTACTGCAATCTGCTTTTCCAGCTGCTCACGCTGCTTCTGCTGCTCAACGCTGTCTTTCAGGGATGTACTTTCCCCTGTGCCAAGCACATCACCTGCGATCTGACGGACAAAGTTTTCGTATACAGCATCCAGCGTAAGCCCTTCCAGATGCACCGGCAGGTCGTCCTCGTCCAGCCAATCCGTAGAATAATAGCGGTCTACCTTAAAGGCCGTCTTGCCCGCCGCAGCCTCCTTGTAGCCGATGACAGCACGATACTTGCCCTCGTATTCCAGCAAAAAGAGGATGTGATACGGAATTTCCCGGTCGATCTGGCGCAGCACACTCTCGTCTAGCTCCGGGGCAGACAGCCGCACCTCGACCACCTCGATCTCCGTCACCTGCCCGCCAGCAGCCAGATTCAGGATGGTAGTCGCAATCTTATTGCGCCAGTAGATGATCTTGATCTGCTCGACAAAGGCTCTCTTCATAGCCGGGGTAACGGCAATGTTCTCATAGAACTTCTGCTTCGGGATACGTTTATTGAACTCGGTAGATTTTGGAAAATTCAGCAAACTATTTTCCTCCATGACCTAAAGTTAAATCTTTCCGTATTCTTCTCTCCGTTGATACATTTCCTGCAATTCTTTCAACGAGTGATCCTCAAATAACAGTGCATTACGTTCTTTTTCTAGTGCAGTTATGTATATATAAAATTCTTTATTTAACGCTTCTTCGATTTGCAACTGCTTATTCGTCAATCGTTTAATTTCACTATTTTCATCATTTTTCAGATGACTTTCTTCTTGCTCTATCGTAAATGAAAGTATCAATCCAATTGCCGACGTACTAAGTTTCCCAGCATATTCCACCAAACTATCTACCTGTGTATTTTTACGTTTATCCATAAACAGCTGTTGTATCAATATTTGATACGATATTCTAATTTGACTGGCTCTTCGCGTTGAAGAACTTAGATTATCTGCTTTATTTTTTGAGGTGTCCCTGTATTCTGCAACTATATTGCTACATGAACATACCTCAAAAAATTCTTGAAACAATTTTCTTAAAAGATTTATCCGTTCGTTCTCATGTTCAATTAACTGCGATATGATTTGTAATTCATTTGTGCGATTGCTTATTTTTTCCAACCGCTCTTGCGATTTATCGTTTTCCTCCTTAAATCTTTGATTTTGCCATAGCGCAAGCAGTCCAAGAATAATTGTAGATGCATACGTCAAAATGTCTCCTGCGCTCCATTTTGCTCGAAAGAACTCTACTGTGGGTTCAATACTAAACAACCAATGTATGACAAATGCAAATACTATACTTCCTATCGCCCAAATCACAATCCATCCATATTTTCCATTTCGATTTTTCATAGTTATCCCTATTTCACAACAAGAAAGCAAATCAACTCAAAATCATCCAGTCCGGACACCTGACTGAGCAATGCCGTTGTTCCGCCCGCAGAGAACAGGCTGTCGATGTCGCTTTCTTCCTTAATATCAATGATCGAGTCAATGGCATCACTCAGCAATTCGGACATTTCTGCCATGTCCTTTCCATCGTCTGTTTCCTGATTGAAGCGTTCGTATACCTCTTTGATCGGCTCAGTCTTTCCACGGCACAGCAGCCGGATATCGTCCAACATCTTTTTGGGGTTCAGGTAGTCGCAGATGATCTGCCCATCCATGCCGATGTAAACCATGTAGAACGGATGGATGCGGTTCCGATTGTCCACATTGACGCTGTTATTGATGTTTTTCAGCACGAAGATCACGCCCTCCGGCAATTCATCCGTAGCTGGAACCACCGCATGAAGTCCACGGGGCTTCTTGTCCAGATCACCGTTGTGTTTGATGTAATCCAGCAGGTCGAGCCGGAACTCGTTCAGACCCAGATCCATAATGGAGATGCCGTCCGACATATCTTCGATGTCAACGACCTCTTCCTGCAAGCGTTTCAGCTGTGCCTTGCGGTACTCCAAATCGCCCTTTTCTTCGGGGTTGATAAGGTCATCATCGCCGGTGGAGGTCATAACTGTGATTTTCATGCGGGTTTCCACACGGGTTTTCAGGTTGATGTAATCGTCCAGCGTCAGATCAGGCCAGAAGTTCACAAGCTGGATGTACTGGTTTCTGCTGCCGATACGGTCGATTCGTCCAAAACGCTGGATAATGCGTACCGGGTTCCAGTGAATGTCATAGTTGATCAGATAATCGCAGTCCTGCAAGTTCTGACCTTCAGAAATGCAGTCTGTCGCAATCAGCACATCAATTTCCGTGGCACTACCGGGCATCAGAACATCCCGGTCTTTGGAAATGGGAGAGAAGCAGGTCAGCACGTTGTTGAGTGTTGCCTTGAAGCCTTTGATCGTGGTACATCCGTCAATCGAGCCGGTAATTACAGCGGTATTCAGCCCATATTTCTGCTTTACAAACGCACTCACATTGTCAAAGAGGTACTCTACCGTATCCGAAAATGCAGAGAAAATCAGCACTTTTCTGTTGCCGGCATTGATCGGGTGCTCAATTTTTTCAGACAGCAGCTTGAACAGTTCTTGCAGCTTTGTGTCATGCTGCGGCGTGATATCTGCCACCATAAAGGTCAACAGCTCCAGAATTTCTGCATCTTTCCGAAGCTCCGTACGCCAGCTCTTCCAGTCCATATCCGCAAGGTCGATTTTGACTTTTTTGCCGACGGTGAAAAAGTCAGTGTTTTCATCGTCCATGTCAAAATCGTCTCCGGCCATGTCGTATATATCCAGATCAGCGTGGCCGGAGCGTTCAAACTGGTCAATGGACTGAATCGTACCATCAATCAGTTTCTTGATGCGCATCAGGGTCAGCTGGAACGAATGTACAGAGCTTTCCAGCCGTTTCAGCAGGTTGATACTCATCAACCGACAAATACCCTGCTCACGGCCTCTCTGGGTCAGATTCTCTCCCTTATTGTGCGTCAGCTCCTGATATTTCTGGATCTTACTTGCGAAGATGTAGTTGGAGGGCATATAGACGCACAAGCTCAACTGTATCAGCTGCTCGTAAATCTCATTGTAGTTGATAGCATTATTCAGGTCTGTCAGGCATGGACGGACGGAAATCGGCTTCAACCGCTCCGGGAACTTTCCGATAGCGTTGGTGTTGTAGTACTTCTCGATATGCTTCCGAGAACGTGCGATGGTAACACTGTCCAGCAGCTCGAAGAAGTCGAAATCCAATGTCCGCAGCAGCGCATCCGTGGTTCTCTCTTCTGGTTTCAGTTTGCTCCATGCGTTAAAGGCTTTCTGCGCCTGCTTAAAGATGTCTTCAATGCTCTTTGAGGTGTTCAGCCTTTCATCCAGATATTCGGAGTTTCCCTCATAGGCAAGGGCCAACTGATTTTTCAAGTCAACAAAGCGGTTGTTGACAGGCGTTGCCGAAAGCATCAGCACCTTGGTCTTGACTCCGGCACGGATCACCTTATCCATCAGCCGCTGGTAACGATTGTCCTGCGTCTTGCTATGAGTTCCGATTCCATTACGGAAATTGTGCGATTCATCAATGACGACCAGATCATAGTTGCCCCAGTTCAGGCGATCCAGGTCGAGGCCATTCGACTTTCCGCCGCTTCTGGACAGGTCTGTATGGAACAGGACATCATAATTCAGCCGATCCGATGCAATCGGGTTGTTCACATAGTTGTCCTTGTAGGTATTCCAGTTCTCTGCCAGCTTTTTGGGGCACAGCACCAGAACCGACTTGTTTCGATTCTCATAATACTTTACGACTGCCAGTGCGGTAAAGGTCTTGCCAAGGCCAACACTGTCCGCAAGGATGCAGCCGTTGTACTTTTCCAGCTTATTGATGATAGCAAGCACCGCATCCTTCTGGAAGTCGTACAGCAGACTCCAGATTTTGCTCTGCTTGAATCCGGTTGCCTCATTCGGCAGTTCGTCTTCTGAGATGTCGTCCAAAAACTCGCTGAACACATGATACAGCGTCATAAAGTAGATGAACTCCGGGGAATTTTCAGCATAAGCCGTGCTGATATTCTCCAGTACTACATCTGTGACATCCTGCATTTTGTCCCGGTCGTTCCACAGGGTATCGAACAACTTCATGTACTGCTGTGCGAACGGAGCCTCCATGCAGTTGACCATGTTGTAGCTGTTATTTCCGCGCTCACAGCCAATATCAACTGTCGTAAATCCGCCAATCGGCATATAGGCGGTCTGTGCTGCGCCGGAATCCACAGTCATAAAGCCAGCCATATTTTCACCGGTGGTGTTCGATTTGAACGTAGCCTTCCTTCTGATCCAGTCTGCACACTCCTTTGCGATGGCTCTCTGGGTCATCTCATTGCGCAGTTTGATTTCAAACTCTGTACCATAAAGGCTCGTTTCACGAGAAATGCGGGGAATGTAGAACTCCCGCTTCTGCTTTTCAGCCTTTTCTTTCACAAACGTGGGGGATGTAAAGATAAATTCAAACTCGTCTATGGTTTCCAGCTGCTTCTTTAGCTCTTTGTAGGCATACATTGAAAAGCAGGCTGCCGCAATAGACACCCTGCTGCCTTTTTTGATCTCGACCCGTAAATCATCTCGAACGGTATTGGTAATGTTATCCAGAATTTTCATATCATCCACCGGCTTTATGCTTATCCGTATTTTTTATAGCCTTGACTATGAAAGCACTCTTACAAAACTCTATTTCTATTATACCACCCACTTTTTCCCCTGTAAACGAAAAAGCTGACGGTGTGTAGCGTACAGCATCCATCAGCTTTTCGTGACACAAAAACGGCACCCGCTTTTCAGCGAGTGCCGTTTTTGTTACCCTATAGTGCGCTTTGATTTTTGGCGTAAGTGGCGTAAGTTTGGCGTAAATCCGCTTTTGCGCGCTCCAAAAATCAAGGATTCATGCGGTTTTTTGGCAGTTATTAGTACATGCCGCCCATGCCGCCCATGTCACCACCGGCTGCGGGAGCAGCGGGGGGTTCGGGCAGGTCAGCGACCAGGCTCTCGGTGGTCAGCACCATCTCAGCGACGGATGCTGCGTTCTCCAGAGCGGAACGGGTGACCTTGGTGGGGTCAACGATGCCGGCGGCGATCATATCCTCAACAAAGACCTCGTTCTGAGCGTCGAAGCCATAGTTAGGCTTGTTGGCAGAGACGATCTTGTCGATGATGACGCTGCCTTCCAGACCGGCGTTCTTGGCGATCTGGCGCAGAGGTGCCTCCAGAGCCTTCAGGACGATCTTGGCACCG
>OHUK01000250.1_pt1 | contig 47068 bp, 39 predicted proteins | sample 1579201 | NCBI WGS metagenome assembly OHUK01 (sample SAMEA3879528, study PRJEB24766) | human gut metagenome | biome: human-associated habitat; feature: feces | place: USA | collected 1985/1987 | reverse complement strand
CTACCTTCGGCCGCGAGCAGCATTACCTTCGGCCGCGAGTAGCGCTACTGGCGGCCGCGAATCGATGACTTGTTATGCTTTTTAGGGAGACTGGTAACGTCCGTTTCTCGCTTCTGCCGCTGCAAGGAGCGAGAAACGGACATTCGGCGGAGGTCTGAGGCGAAGCACGCTTCATTTGCCCAATGGCACAAGTCAACGCACACGTAAGATGACCTTGCTGGTTCCATTCACGCTTTTCACAATGTTGACTCCCGATTGCGGTTTGCTTAGGCGGCGCCCCTGCAAATCGTAAAACACTGTTTTGTGGGATTTTGCAACAGAGACATCATCAATGCCGCTTGGGGTGTGACAGGTGAAGTAACCGTCAGTGCAGTTTGCATACCAACTGTTGATTTTATTAGGGTTAAACTTAATCGCGCCCTCAAGCGACTCACATCCATAAAACATCTCGTCAACCTTTTTTAAAGCTGTTACGACAAAACTATCGGTGGCGTAGATGGTTTTGAGTGCTTCACAGAAAAAGAACATGCCATCCATATCCGACACGTTACGTGTATCAAAACCAGAGAGATCGAGGGTGACGATATTCTTAGAATTGGAGAACATATTGTTCATATCCGTCACTTTCTGGGTGTTGAAATTTGAGAGTTCAAGACTTGTAATGCCTAAACATGCACTGAACATGCCGCTCATGTCTATCACATTATGTGTATCAAATTTTGACACATCAAGAGATGTGATACCGACACAGTCATTAAACATATAAGACATATCCGTCACGTTGCGTGTGTCAAATCCTGAAACATCAAGTCGAGGAACATTACTGCAGCTTTGAAACATGTGTCTCATGCTCTTCACTTTCGAAGTATTGAATTTAGAGACATCAAGCTCTGCGAGCTTTGGACAAAGACTGAACATGTGAGCCATATTTACCACCTCATCGGTGTTAAGGTTTTCAATGCCGACGATACTTTCGAGCTCATAGAACTCATTGAACCAATAATAACAGCTTGTGGGACGCGCATTGGCAAAAGAAGGGTCAAAAACGACCTTTCTTATCTTTCTTTTGTATTTAGCCCATGCCGGTATGGTTTTGTCCTTGTTTAACTGTATTCCTCCGCCTACGTCATACTTGAATGTTAGTGTACTTTGGCTTTCGTCAAACACGGCATAGGCATTTTGTGCCGACAACTGGCCAGCCCATATTGGCAAACACATCAGTATCGTCACAAACCGCCTGGCAGCAATCCTTTTCGAGTGTAAAAAAATCTTCTTCATATTCATAAACAAAAAAATTACCGTTTGGTGGATCAAGCTGATGGTTGAAAGAATGATTACATTTGACCTGTGATGCACTCCTCCATATAGCATACCCCAGCTCGGGATAAGAAATAGTTCATAAAAAGTCGCTCACTTTGCTCGCTAAGTAAGGAGGACGAATATTACAGCGGCCAAACATGGGCTAAAAAACCAAGAAGGTCATGCCCAGAGCATTGGCCATGTTCGCTACGTATTCGTGGCCCTCACTTTGCGAGCAAAGTGAGCTACAATGCTGGCGCCGCAACAGACGATTGTGCGGGCCAGCGCTAATCTCCACCGCGAGGGCGTTGCCTATAAACACCCCAGCAGGCCTGCGTTCAACCTTTGGCAGCCAAAGGAGAAGCCTGCACATAGGTGCGGGCACCGAGTTCTTTGTCGAGCATGTAAAGGCCGTAGCCATTGCCCTGAATCATTTTGAGGTTGTCGATGATGTTTTGGGCGTTTTCCTCTTCCTCCACCTGTTCATCGACAAACCACTTCAGCATGCTCTGCGTGGCATAGTCGTTCTCGGCCGTTGTCAGGGCAAAGAGGTTGTTGATGAGCGACGTAACCTTCTGCTCGTGGGCCAATGTGGCTTCAAAGACAGCGAGGGGCGATTCCCAAGTGGTCGGCACGGCCTCGATGGGCTTCAGGTCGACACGGCCACCGCGCTGGATGATGTAATTGAACATGATTTTGGCATGGTCTTGCTCCTCCTGGAATTGCACTTCAAACCAGTTTCCCATTCCTGGATTACCATTGGCATGGGCATAGGCTGCCATAGAGAGATAAAGATAGGCCGACCACAATTCGGCATTGATTTGCGCGTTGAGCGCAGCTTCTACTTTTGGATTCAACATTGTTTTTGATGTATTTAGTAACGGTAAATTGGTTGTCCTTGTTTTCAGTCGCAATGCCCGCATTGCTCCTTCTATTATTTTGCAGGCTAATTTACAATTAAATATCAAAATCCCTCATCTTTTCCCGATAGAAAATGGTTACCTCCACGCTCCTTCTTTCATAAAGAGGCATCATCCACTGGTTTCACTACTGGGGGAAGGAAGACATAAGTATTACCAAAACATATTCAAATTATGAGAACCATTTTCAACACCATTCTGCTGGGCGGGGCATTGGCCCTGTGCAGCTGCGACAAGGACGACGACACTTACACCGAACTGCCACAACCGCCCGCCAGCAAAGTGACGCAACCTGTCTTCGATAAAAACCTGACCACGACGACGAGGGAGGACGTGTCATTTAGATGCCGATTTAAGGACGGCGGCGACAAACTGAACAACATCAGCTGCACCGTTCACTGGCGCACCTATTCCTCGAAACCGACGAAGACGCCAACGGCTTCCGACATGACGCGCCACGAAGCCATGCGCACGTATGCAAGCACATCCTCAAGCACCACTTTCGACAAAACCCACACAGGCTTCAACGGAGGCACTTTTGTCTACTATTATTTTGAATGCAGAAATTCAAAATATACCACCAAGACAAATGTGACTTACACGATTGTGAAGAGATAACTTGCCTCGCAGAACCTTCCGAAGAGCCTGTGGCGGGTTTTGTTTTAAGTGATGATGAAAAAAGAAGGAGACCATGAGTTGGCCGCACCGACAAACTGCTTTGTCAAGCGCCAATTCATGGTCTCCTGTTTTGTTTCTCCCACACGGGAGGTCTTCGGCGTGTGTGTGTTGGGGCAGCAGGACTTGGAATCCCGCTGCAGGTTTTCAGGTTGCCTTCTCCCCGTTCACTCTCTCCTCGAAAAATCCGGCGGCATAATCAAGTGCCTGCACCACCCGCGCCACGACTTCGCCAACGCAATGGTTTTCGAAGACATGGAAGTCATAGTTGATGGCCACAGCGCCGTTTTCCAACGTCATGGCTTTGACGAAACGCACACTGCGGTTGGTGGCGTTGACGGCATCCGACAATTGCGCCACACCGCAGCCGCGACGGAGAGCGAGATGGGGAATGCAAATGCGTGCCATATCGGCCCGGGGAGACGGAAGGAAGAGATAGTGGCGCTGGTTGAACATGAAATGCCAACCAGCAGGCAACACACTGTCTACGCGGCCGTAACGGCAACGGATTTCCTCTATGATATGTTTTTGTACGTTATTCATGATGCTATGGTGCGTTAGGGAAATTGCCAGAAAGTACTGGCGTGTCTGTGGAGTCTGTTGTTTCATCTGCTTTGCATAGGACTCTTCTACTTGGTTTATGAGGCAGAAGGGCGTAAAGTAACCCATCCGCGCTCCCCTTTCGCACAGGGCGTTCCTTTTCGCGCTTTGTTCGTTCAACATATCCGCCCAACCATCAGTCGAGCATCACGAAGGCCGCCCAATAATAAGGCTCTTTATATTTCTCCCGCACCACCTTCTTGGCGGCTTCAAACGCCTTACGCTTGTCGCTTGGGGCACCGTTTTTCAGGAGATGCTCATAGAATGCTGTCATGAAATCCTGGGTGGCCTTGTCCTTGACCGCCCACAACGACATCACGATGGTGCCGACGCCGGCCTTCTTGAAGGCACGCTGAAGTCCGTAAAGGCCCTCGGCCGTGGCGCGGCCCTGTCCTGTCTGGCAAGCCGACAACACCACCATCTCCGTGCCGCGCAAATCCATCCGCGCGATGTCTTCTGCCTGCAAGATGCCAGAGAGCACACCGCCCGGCAGCGGTTTGCCGAGCCACGCATGGTTGCAGCCAGAAAAGACGAGACCAGAAAGCAACATGGCATCGTCGTAGCCTTTGAGATAATCCACCTTGGCGGCCTCAAGCGGCGTGTAATAAAAACCGTGGGTGGCGATGTGGAGCAAACGGGGCGCACGGCCGTGAAGACGAAGGAAGGATTCTTCCGTTCCGTTGTTGCCAGAAAGCAACGAGACGTCCCAATGTCCGGCACGCAGACTGGAGGCAATGGCACGCGCCTCTTTTTCCGTTCCCGGCAAATTCCTATAGACGGAATCTCCGCGAAGCAGGCCGCCACGCTCGGCAAGGAGGCCAGAGAGGTCATATTGCTTTGCCTTTTCCTGCATGGCAAGCAAATCCATGTCGTAGTTCAGTCCGCCATAGACCACCGCCGTTTTCGCAGCATAGGTCTTCGGCTTCTGCTTCCGTCCGAGCAGTTCGCGGGCCGAAGAGAGGCGAACGAAATTGTAATGGTCGCCGAGGAGCGAACCGTCGGCAAGGGGCAACGACTCCAATGCCACGCGGAAGAGCAGTTGCGAGGGAACGTAATAAACCGTTGCACCCTCTGCCACCTGCCCTTTCAAGGGCTCCCAAAGCAGCTTCAACACGTCGGGGGCGAAATCTTCATCATAGAAGAAGTCGGGCCGCGCGATGTTGAGAGAATCCATCTGTCTTTCGGCGAAGAGCGGTTTCAAAAGCGGGTGTTTCTGTTTTTTCTGAACGACGAAGGCGGCATATTTGCGCCCGTTTGTCTTGGTGACGAAATCCGTGAAGTCAATCAGCACCTCTCCCGGTGCCAGCGCCTGCTGAACGCGCTGATAGTCGGCCTCCATAAAGGCGGCCATGTCGCGCCAACCCTGGCAGCGCGTTGCCAGCTGGGCCTCCAAATGCGATGTTTGTTTCGCGAGATGCAACAGGCTGTCGGCAGAAGCCGTGCCTTTCTCCTTCAAGGTTTTCATCTGGCTCTTCATCAAGGAGAGCTTCCGATAGTCGCGCAGGTTTTCCGCATTTCCCTCTTGCTTCAAGAAGTCATAGAGCGAGCGTTCGGAATCGAGCAAGAAAGCCTTCGAGAGCACCAAGGCATCGTAACACGCCGTTGTGAAAGGCGTCTGGTTCTGATTGATTTTCAAAGCATAGGGCGTCATGTTCGTGAGGAGCGAAGAAAGGGGAGTCCAAAAGGCTTCGCGCTCCGATTGGCTCATCAGCGGAATGCGCCGTTTCAGCACCTCACGCAAGCGCTGCGCCGCCGCGACATAATCGTTGCAGCCCGCTTCAAAATGCCCCGCAAAACCTTCAGCATTGGCCAGAAAGATTTGTGCGGTGAGCGTTTTCACATCGTCGTCGCCATATAGCGCCGCCATGTTTTTGGCATACGCCCGATAGTGGGTTTCCGAATCGGCATGTCGGCCCATCTTGTGCTCCATACCGGCAATGAGACCCATGAGCACCACGCGCTCGGCGTCGGCCGAGGGATATTTGGCGGCCAGGATGGCATCGGCCTTCTGATAGTTGGCCAAGGCGGCTTCGTGTTCTTCAAAACTGGAATGACACAAGCCGCGCAGACGATACAACGAGGCCTGCTGCCTGGGTTCCTGCATCTGCTGGATGTTGGCAAAGAGACGATCAACGGCCGCCATACATTGCTGGCGGTCGCCCTTCATGCGATAGATTTCAGCCAAGGACATATAGGGCATGTTGTAGTTGGCATCGCCCCTCGGCGTGATTTTCTGAAATTCAACGATGTTTTTCTTGGCATATTCCAAGGCCTCGTCAAAACGCTGGGAGAGCTTATATAGGGACAGCAACTGGGTATAGACCTCGTTTTTGTTGCCTGCTGTCGCACAGATGCCTGTGCCTTCAGCCATCTCCTTCGCGCTCAAGAGCCAGCGCTCTGCCGTCCGATAGTCCTTGCGTTGGAAAGCCTGGGTGCCTCTGGCATAATAGTAGGCAAATTTCATGGACTCGTTGGAGGAAATGTCAACGAGCGAATCCATGCTCAAGGCATACTGCCGCGCGGCCTCATCATCGCCCATCTGGGCATAGTTTTTCTCCAGCAGCGCCAGTATGTCCATCTGAATGTCGGACAAACCGGCGCTCTTCGCTATGGCCAAGGCTCGCTGGAGTTCAGCGACGGCGCCCGTGAAATCTTCGGTATATTCCAAACAACTGGCCATACTCTTCAGGGAGGAGATGACGTCGCTCTTCTTGCCGTTTTTCTGGAAGCCCTCAAAGGCCTTCCGGTAGCATGCCATCGCTTCGCCGTATTCCTGCTGCTTTTCGTGTTCCGCGCCTTCAAAATAATGCAACAGAGGGATTTTGGGCAGGAGATATTTCGCCACGGTGGCATCGGCATACGGTGCCACTTCCTCGAAAATGCCACGCGCCCGGGGATAGTCCTTGCTGGCTTTTTTCATATAACGGCTGCCATAAAGATAGCCGTTGTAAGCATACAATGCGCCTATCTCCGTCCGCTCTTTCTCCGTTAGGCGCCCCTGCAGGAGCTTCTTGGCCAACAGATAGCCCTCTTCATAACGCTCCAATTTACGGTAACAGCTGCAGGCCATCGTCTGGCTGATGACGTACGTTTGGCGTTCTGCCTCACTGCGTTGCTGCACGGTGTTGCGCCCAACTTCCAAAAAGGCTTTAAGGGCCTCAGCGTTTTTCTTGGATTTTTCGAGCGCAAAAGCCTCGTACATCTTGTCCACCACTGCGGCCTCGCTGAGGTGCTGTGCTGCAGAAGGAAGCGGCACGCAAGCAAATGCCGCGCTGAAGAGCAACGAAAGTAGATATATTTTTTTCATTGGGTTTGACATAGGAGGTTATCACCTAACGGTGTCACATTTGTTTTCCACATCGGCTGTGTCGTTGTCAAGACTGTCAACCGCTGCCGGCATCGTGCCGTCAAACTGGTCGCCATTGCCGCGCATCACATCTTCCGCGCCGTTGTTGACAAACATCATGGTCAAGAAGAAACCAACGACAAACAGGGCTGCTATGCCGCCAAGAAAATACCAGCGCTTGTTTCTGCGCGGCTCTTTGGCAGGCGGGGGGCACGCCGGACAGGGCATATTGTTAGGCATACAGGGATTTAGAGCGGGGGCATTGTCCGCAGACGCCACATGATCAAAGTATTCCATCACCTTCATGGCTTCCAACTTGCTCATGCGGCTGCGCATGGCATCTCTCACCATGATGGTGAACTGATATTGCGCCTTCTTCTCCTCGTCGTTCTCAATCTCGCCCAAGAAAGCGGCCCGTTCTTCCTTTGTCATCTCGCTGCCGTGGAGCAGGAAACGATCTATTCTATCTTGAAAATCCTTATCCATAAACAGTTGGAGTTGCAATTATGAGTTTAGGTATCTGTGGTAAATCTCTTGCGCCGACTTTCGCAAATTCTCCATACACTTGTATTTCATCGTCTTGAGCGCATTCTTCGATTCAAAATTGGGGAGTTCCTGCAAGATGGCGTCGAGGCTCTTTTCTTCATAATAATACTTCGAGAGCACCTCGTTACACCGCTTCGACATACGCGAAATCACGTCCGAGACGATGTCCATCATCGCGTTTTCCGACGGGTCGTATAAAACGTCCACCGCGTCCAGCCTGCCCCACTCTTCATCCGTCATCTGTTGCTCCGTCTCAGGATTGTAGAGCGTTGGGCGACTCCTGGTCCATTCCTTATATTTGTTCTTGGCAATGCCCATAAAATAGGTGAGAATGCTGCCGTTGAGCGGCTCGCCGTTTTTTCCCACCACAATGCCATCGCAAACCATGATTTTCCCGCGCTCAATGTTTTCCCAAAGCGTAATGAAGGAATTTTGGAAAATCTCCATGGCATCGTTTTCTCTGATGAAAAACAAGCCGCGATAGTTCGTCCAAAAATATCGCTTGCAATAGTCATAGAGTTTGCTCTGCATCCCCACATCCTTTCTGCTAACGCCCGCCACCAGTTTTGCTTCACGCTCCTGAAGCGGCGAGCGAAATAATTTGGCCTTTTCCATTATCTTAATATGTCTGTTAGGTTATCTCTCTTTCTGTAATATCCCGTCATCTGCGGGTTTTGCACAGCGCTGCTGGCATTGTATTTAAAGAATTTACGGATGCACTGCATCAGTTGGTCGTTGTTGCAGCCACCATTGACTTGAAATTCGCGATACAAGGCATAAGTCAGTTTGCCAACCGCTGGATTTTTCATTTCCACATTCACCTCGTCGCTTCGGCACGCACTGAGCGTCACCCACAATTCCGGCAGGCGCTTTGCATTCGGATGATTCTCCGATTTGGCTTTTCCCCGTGTGACGAGCGCCTTAGCCGCCTCGAATATCCGTTCCACACCGCGCACCACTTCGTCATCGGCAAGTCCGCGCGTGGCATCACCGCTATGGCAGGCATCAACCACCACAAATATCTTTCCCTTCTCGCCCACCCGCCGACGGATGGCGCTGAGGTAATAATTGACCTCGTCGTCCGTGAGATGCTTCTCGCCCCTGTCTTTATCGCAGGCTTTCATATAGGCGTCATAGGGAATCCAGCACTCGTCGAGCCCGTCGACCTCGTCTCCATGCACATCGCGCATCTGCTGCCCGTGGCCAGAATAATGGACATACACGACGTCTCCCTCATCGCACGCCCCTGCCAACTGCTTGAAAGCCTTGACAACGGCCGCCTTCGTGGCCTGCTGATTAACGAGCGTTGTCACCTGCCGAAAGCCCGCCGTCCGCAACATGTCCTTCACATAAGCCACATCCTTATCTCCGTTTATCTTCGCCCATTCCTTATCGGCCTGCATGCCGAGTCCGATGACGAGCGCACGCTTCGTCTTCGCAGCGATTTGAAGGGAACAGATGAGGCAAAGGAGGAGGCAGATGAAATGTCGCATAAGCGTGAGATTGATTTTTGGGGAGGGCTATATTCGTAAGTAGGTGTTCAGAATTAGTTTATATTGAATTGTCGTATTATTTTGTTCCTACAGCTGTCTTGAAGAAGGAGCGTAGCGGGCTACGTGACTGATGAAAGGCAGTTGTAGGGACAAAAGAATGCGGCAAGGCAATATTAAACTGGCTTATCCCTGCATGGATAGTATAAACTAATTTTGAACACCTACTTATAATCTGTAAAGATGGCTGTTTTATCCCATTTGGCAAAACAAAAAACCAGTTTTTTGACGGCAGAACTGAAAACAGATGATTCGGCAGGGGGATTCCGCCCCGAAAAAGGGTATTTGCCGCGCCAAGGAGTCCTTCAGAAGTCGATCATCTGATACAGAACAAACCTCGGCAGAGCATCAAGCTTGTTTGAATGCTTTGCCGAGGTGTAGCCTGTTTTTTGTGATAAAGATTTCTTCTAAGTAATGGTGAAAGAACAAGTAGGTAGTCAAATATCATAAATCTGACCACCTACTTACCTACAGAGCTTTCATGGATGTCCGCTTCATTTACCTTCCTCTTCATCAAAGGCTTCATTAGCCATACTTGCATATAGGTTGCGTCGTTCTGATTCTGACGCTGGAGCCGCGCAACAGTCATTCATCTCATCTGTTTTCTGTTTTGCCAGACGGCTGAAGAGATTCATACGAGTGTTGCAGTCCTTCTCCATCGAAGCACGTGTACCCACGTCGCTATAGTCGAAATTTCGTGCATTGCGGATAGACATAGACATGGCCACCTCAACAGAGTCTTGATTGGCTCCCATATAGGTGAAAGACCATCCCTCACCACGAAGTCGCTCCACAAGTTCCTTGATGCTCTTGCCGTTGTACTCGCGGGAAGCATTTTCCATACCATCCGTGATAATGGTAACGACCACCATTGCATCCGGCAACCCCTGAACATGTCTGTGCATACGAGTGAGCGTGAAGCCCATAGCGTCATAGAGAGGGGTCGAGCAGCACGGCTGGAAATCCTCTATCTTCAACGGATTGGCCTCCGCCACCGGAGTATTGTCATACAAATATTTTGTCTCACAGCTACAGAATGTCACCAACGACACAAAATGGTCTTGGGTGTCGGCAAACTTCTCCTGGGCTTTCTTGATACCTGCCAAAGTCTCGTTGAACCCATCAACAGCGGCTCGGCGTATGCACCCCATCGAACCGCTACGGTCGAGGATGATGACATTGAATACCTGGGTCTTCTGAATTTCCTTCTTTGTTTCCATTTTCTTCCTGTATTATAGTTGTTAACTCAATGAGCGCATTGCCCAATCTTGGATTTTAGTTATTTATGATGCACGGAACAAAAAAGTAACCATTGGGTAGCTGAGAATCTAAATTTCTATTCATATATAATTATAATACAAACAGGCAGCCAGCTTTGACAATCCGCTTTTCTGGCTTGAGGAGAGGTCTACTATTTAACCATTTCATAATTTGTATATTCAGGCAACCATTTGTCCAACAAGTCATCGGCCTTACGCTCCATATCTTTGGTTATGTGTTTTTGTACCTTATCATAAGCTACGCTCAAAGACAATATTTCGTCCAACCAGCCTATAATCGGAAAACGTTTTGCCGAAAACAAATCTATTGGAAGTACCACATACGCGATAGCAGTGCCCAAGGCAAGTTTGTCTCTTGTCGGAGTTTTGTCATCCATCATAACAAAATATGTCAGCAACACAGGCCTTGCCGCCACTCGCCCCACTTTCTTAACGTATTCACCGATATAGAACATCAAGTTCTTGAAATTTATTCTGTGCACCATAGTATATAATTCTGTTTTTACAATGTGTTCAACACGCTCCAGCTACGCATATTCGTAGCAAGCCCACACATGTCAGGTTTTCTATAAATTTATAAAGTTGAATATATCTGAGAGCAACCTCAAACATTATTTTGTGCTTCGCTGGGCAGATTTTATATGGTCTTGTTCCCATTTACGGAAAGACGTAGCTTTGTCTGTATGATCCTTTGCAGCCCTCAAATCGCCCCTTGCCATTGCCGCCTCTGCACGTTTTTCATGCCATTCTGCATTATGTTGGGCAGACTCAGCTTTGCCTATATGGTACGACTTGTCATTAACAAAGCCATGTAACTGGCCGTGTTTATCTTCGGTTGGATGAGAATCATCCCAATAGTCACCTGTGGCATTGCCATACTCACCGCCATGATGAAACTCATGAAGCCCTTGACTTGCGACATCAGCACTTTCAGCAACGCCATCTGCTGCAAATCCATGCAAGTGATTCCTTGCCCACTCCGCCTCTTTCAGCCAATGAGCTTGCTCTGTACCAGTAGTTATGCGAGCTTGATGCTCATACCAATCAACATCCGATTGGGTATAACCTTTCATCTCACTGTGGCCATGCAAGTCATCTGCAAAAGCGACATCAGGACGCAAATTCACATGTCCAGGTTCTTGCGGTGTTACCGTTGAGGCATAAACATCCGTCTGGTTAAAATGGTCAAGACATTCGCTGAATGAAGGAGGCGTACCATTATGAGTTTCCATATATTCATGGGCAAATGACACACCAGCTTCAATAGCAGCCACACGAGCAACACCATCGGGATGTGATTCGCTTTCTGCCGTTCCACTCAATGAAGCGGCCATCTTGCCTTCATCCATACCATTCAATCCTGCACGAACTCCAGCCATATAATCGCAACACAATTCTTCCTGATGAGAGTCAAAGCCAGTATTCAATCCCTGCAAGGCCCGATGCGCTCCCTCATGCGTCATTACAAGGTCAAAACCTTCCTTGTCCGTAATGCCCATATCAAGCATCTGCTGACGATTGAACACCAGTATGTCGTCATTCTCCGTAAAAGGTATGCCTGTCATCACGCCAGTAGTCCAATCCTCATGTACTTCCATTGGCGCATTCATATTGAAGAAGTCACTGGCTTCTTGTACAGACTGCAACACCATTTCGTCCGTGAGGGAGTCGCCCCATGCTTGATGAAAACTGTCAAACCAACTGTCTGGCAGGTGGTCGTGAATGAAATCAAATAATCCTTCCATAGTTTGCTACTTTTATTGTTCTATAATAATAATGACGAAATTTAGTATTCGATTCTATCACCATTATAAATATTCTATACAATTCTATCACTTCAACAAAGAATCTATTATTCGTGGAACGATGAGATATTCGCTTTCAAGCATCTGAAGCTCAAGCGAGTACATAAAACTGCACACCCTTAACTCTTATCCTATTCCCAAGTGCTGTATGTTTCCTTAATTTCTCCTCTACCTCCGCACATAGTGCAAGATCCTGTTCCTCTGCAAATGCCACAAACGTTGTAGATATTACCTATGTATGAGCCACCTTGCCCGTGGCAATATCTGCAATATCCTTTTCTATTGGGATCACATGCAGTACAAGGTCTCCATCTTTCTTTCCAAACCTGACGTTGTTGGTAAGAACTGGAACTTGAGGAAGAAGATGAACTTGAGGATGAAGATGACGATGAACTGCTCGATGATGAACTTGAAGAAGTAGAACGACTTGAACTACTGGTTGAAATTGGGGTGTAAGGATAGTGGAGCCTATCATAATCATTGTAATCAAAACGAGTTTCTTCGGAGTAAGAGCCCCAAACTTTTTCTGTCTTATAATCATCACCTATTTTATCTATGATTTCAATTTTATTCTCAAAAAGCGTTGCATAAGCATTAGCTCTTGGCTGAAGTAGCATATTGCCATTTAAATCAAATAAGCCCCATAAACCATTTTTCTTATATTTAATACACATTAACGCACCACGTGTAGTCGATGCCACGCCAGAGAAATTCAATATTTCAAAATCCCCCGGTGGAATTACTTCATTTCCACGAATATCGTAAAACGCCAATTGCCCATTATTATTCATGCATGTTACACCCCAAAAAAGTTTATTGTTATAATTGCATTCTGTTTCGAAACTTACATTTGTGAAATGTTTTTCAGTAGGTATAATGCAATTTCCCAACCGAGTATATATTCCTCTAAAATCGTTGTCATGTACCAAAAAGTAATGTACGCCGTATGTTCCTATTGTAGATGTATAATAGTAAATATACGTATATTTTATCGGTATTATGGTTCTGCCCTCTATATCAGCAGCACCATAGAGACCATCTTTCTTAAGTTCATACCAAATGAAACCATCTTTTCCGACATTGCGCGTCTTTGTGATTGTTGATTGCACAGGTTTCTGTACAGTTGTTGTCACTTGGCGCTGACTTGTCGTTCGTTTACGCTGCTGTGCATTAATCTGAATGCTAAGGCACAACAATAACAGGCTTAGTGTTACTCTAAATCTCATTTTTAACATGTTTTTGGGCACGTCATCAGCCATCTATTAGCGTAATGAAGTACATAAATTAATAAATCTGAAAATACTCTCACTTCTTCTATTTGCAAAAAAATAATAGTATCCACTCATGTATGTATCGGATAAGTTGGGACAATATCAAATACACAACAATCAGCAAAACACAAGCACAAAGAGCATCTGCTAAAACAATGTAAAGGTGCAAGTCGTGCGAGCAATCGCAACTACATTTTTCAAAGAACTCATTTATATGAATCATTTTTATTTCGTTTCTAAAATCATTATACCATTAGCCTTAATCGTTATTGAAGTCATAGGGTTCAGTGATACTTCCCTGTCATCAACAACATCTTTCCACTTCTCATACACAGAAAGGATTTCTTTAAAGCGAGACAATTGTAGTTCCGTTTCCTCTTCAAAGAAGTTTGCAACAACCATCACAACCTTAGATTTCCCAATATTTCCTTTATCGTCCTTAAGATAACGGAAATACACATACACCTTGCCATCTATAGGAACAAAATGCATCATTTCGCCCTCTGTTACAGCCTTATTGTTAATTCTCCATTTCAGCAACTTACTTATGTAGGCTTTAAATTTTTGTTGTTCAGCATTTAAAATTTCATTCCATGGATAGTCTTGACGCATATTACCATCAGTATCACCTTTGCCGTCTCCTGCAAGCAGAATCTCTGTACCATAATATATTTGTGGAATACGAGGCATTGTCAACAACAATCCTACGGCTTGTTTTAGTTCTATAGATGAATGCTTGTGCAGCCAACGTTTTACATCATGGTTGTCTATAAATGCAAGCAGATTGCGAGGATTCTTGTAGGCAAAGTCGAGTGCAAAATGTGAATAGATTTCCCTTGCTTTGTTTTCAATTGGCGTTTCTGACAAACGACGCTGGAAAGCAAAGTCCATAAATGTCATCGTAGATTCTGGAATCTTTGAAAGATTGTCGCTTTGCATCTTTGCCACATATTCCGTTTCACCCACCCAAGCCTCAGACAATATGGGGAATTGAGGATATTCGTCATACAAACGCTTCTGCCACTTCTGCATATATTCCACTCCTGCATAAGGATAGGTATCTATGCGGAACGCATCAACGTCTGTAGTTTCTATCCACCAAATACTCATTTGTGTCATGTAGTCCAGCACAATGTCATTAGCCCAATTGATGTCGGGCATATCCTTCGTGAACCATCCTCTTACGAAATGTTCTTTGTCATATTCTGACGCATACTTATCGTAGGCACTCAATGGTGAATTGTTGGTAAGTTCACAGTCTCCATTACCAAGGTTATTAAACCAATCTTCTACGGGTGACTTCATAACAAAAGGGTGGTCAATTCCACAATGATTAAAGACCATATCCATAATCACCTTTAAGCCTTTCTTGTGTGCAGTGTCAACAAACTCACAATAGTCATCTATGTTGCCGAAGTGTGGATCTATTTCATAGAAATCAGTAATGGCATAACCATGATAACTATAGTACTTTGTATCCTTTGTTACTTCTTGTTTGTTCTCGAATACAGGAGTATGCCAAATAGCCGTAAAGCCCATATCAGCGATATCGCCAACATGATTCGTCATTCCTTTTAAAGTTCCACCATGCCAACAGTCAGGATTATTTTTGTCTATTACATTCTTTTCAAGACATTGTTTATTATTAGTTAAAGCAAACCTGTCTGGCATCAAGAGATAGATGACATCTTTCATCGAAAGAGTTTCAATCCTTTTATTCCTTCTTGGAAGAATTTTATATTCTTTGGCTTCTACCTCGCCATTTCTCTTTAGCTGCAGCTTATAACTTGTGTTAGATTTTACCTTACTCGTGTCAACGTCTAGCACTATATAGTTATTCGTATGGCTAATAATCTTATGTTCCAACTCTAACTCGCAACCCACTGTTATACGAGCATTTGCCAAATCATCGCCCTTAATAATCAACTGCAATTTTGGATTGTCCATATTGGCAAACCAACACGGAGGATATATCTTTCTTATTTCCATATCTACGTCATTTTAGAATCGTTACGATTGTAGCTAATAAAGTTAAGACAGCCAAAAGAATCAGAAGCCAATTGGTCAGCACTTGTACTATTTCGTTGTATTCTTCCCAGTTTTCCTCCCTTCTCTTTGTCACGCCAAAGGAACAAAGCATATCATTGTCTATGTGGTAAAGATTTAAATCGAACTCGTTCAATATCTTCCTCAACTTATAAGCTCTGTATGTTAGTTTAATGGGATTAAGCAAGCTTTTGCTAATCTTGTCAGAAACTTCGCTCGTTGTCGCATTGGTGATATGGTGGTCTATCTCCACCGTTTTAAGATATTTTGCGTAAAGTTGTTTGTCCAATCCTGCGATACCCTGACCTGCAGCGAACAAAGAGGGCTCTATGTGATCGGGAGCATGATTTATCCGTCTCCAAATATTTCTTTTCTCTTGTAGATATTGATTATATTCGATTTGTGAAGTAATGATGATCGCATTCTTGTCACGATAGTAGAGTTTATAGGAATCACGTGCAGAATAATTTTTGCCTAAGCTGCGCCTAACATTCTCAGCATGTCGCCAGCCCTCATCGCAAGTCAACATTCCATATATGATGCCATCCCTATACTTTTCATTTTGTAAATTGACAATTGGTTCATCTACCTCCAACAACATATAACGTGCTCGACTATCAATATCATCCTTTAGATAAGGATATATTGCCATTAGTTTTGATGTGACATATTCTTGGAATGTATTTGCGTTTTGCTGTATTCCACCTTCATAAATAGATATGTGGCATCTCTTGTAAAAAGTATGCTTTAGAAGAATAACGTCATCTACACTCAGTCTTTCAAAGTTCAGTACAACTATAGCCGTTGCCACATTGTTGTCTATATTGACAGAAAAAATGAACTTTCCCTCAATCTTTATCCCATTATTACCATCAGTTATGGGTGGATACTCAACCTTAAAACTCGACAACGGCAGACTCACATTCTTGACAAACAGATTATCTTCTCTTGGATGCCTATACTCTTCAGCTATCTCTGGTGTTGCATAACAACCAGCTGCGCCGTTAGGCAATCTCACTCCCAGACGCGTAGCCCAAAATGCTTGATACCCCCTAAGAATATTCTCTTTCTGTTGTCGAAAGGCAAGAATATCCATCTGGTTGGTATTCGGTTGCCTCAACCTACGTGTCCCTCGTTTATGGCATTGCGCAATGTCTTTCCACATTTTCCGTGCACGCCTTATCTCCTGTGAGTCTTTCAACTCACAGGGGAAATAGACGTTTAGAGTGCCAGCGTATAACATATTTTAGGATAATCGAAGGTATCAATAAACTTGTACAACATAATTGTTACAAAAGTATAAAAATATAGATAATACAATCGAAACAATTAATAAGGACAAGAATGGCAAACATCCTTTTCGTGGTGGCTCTATTTGAGCGAATTCTTCATTCAGTGACATATTCTTCGAACCTTTCTTTTGAGCAATGAATGATTTGTTCGCATCTACCACAATACAAATCGTATAAATCACCATCTGGAGCATTCTTTATGCGATATAATGTTTTTCCGCATTCGGAGCATTTTCCATGTGGCATCCCATACATAACCCTCGGAGCATTGTCATCAACGAAAGGACAATTGTCTATAAATGAATCAAATATCTTACCTAATAAACCCATATATTTATTTTTTTGTAATTATAAGTATTTCTGTGTTTATGTTGTTGTATTTCTTATTGTACATATAAAGAACAAGAAAAAAGAGGCGAGGTTCGATAACGATTGCGTCATTTTATATGAGGAATCTTTGTCAAAAAAAGACACTAAATCTGTCCAGTCAAGAGAGCTGCATTGGAAATCAACCTATTCAAAGCTTACTTTGAAATCGGTGATTTAAAGTGCATGGTGGATTTTCTCCAACTTTCCCACTTACGTATAAGTAGGGCTGCAATGACGTTAGCAGCTACCTGAATAGCTAATTGCAAAACAATCGTTTTCATGAGCGGATTTAGATTAAGTTATAACTACCTCGCCCCTATTTTATGCTTCTATCGCTTTAATCCATTGTAAATATGCATTTGCCATAGATTCACCATAAGTAATAAAACTTCTGGTTTCTTTTTCTGAAAATTTAAGTAGATTACTGAGTTTCTTTACGAAAATCTTTTCATTATCAGAAAATTCACCATCTATAGATACTACACGAATAGCAATATCTATTAATATCCTCTTCTGTGTAACATCTGTAATATCCTTACAAATTTCAGACAACGTCATATCAACCTTTATATTTCTGTCTTGTAATTCTACATTCATCAATTGTTTTGATAAATCTTTCATCAACAGAAATTCTCTATCATCAATTCCTTCGTCAACTAGTACAGCATGCTTGGCAATTTCAAATTGCTTTTTACTAAAACGTTTGTTATCAATAAACGATTGTACATTGTTGACAGGCAATGAACTATTTTCAGTACTTTCTGAGAATGAATTCTTCACATCATCAAATCCGCATCTGAATTTATCTAAAGACCAGGCATATCTGTCAAATCCAACATTGGCTACATCATCAGATATTTCCGCATACGATAGTAATAAACTTTTGCGCATATCTCTGCCAGAGAATCCATCCAAGTGTTCAGCAAATTCGTCTAAATCTTTATCTGTTTTAAATACACTATTTAAAATTTCAGGCAGACACATTTTCTTTAGTATTTTTGCGCGCCCCTCTTTGTCTGGCAATGGAAAATAGATGGAATCTATAATTCTTGACTTAAAGGCTTTATCGATGTCTGTCAAAAGATTGGTCGCAAAAATTATACAACCTGTATGGTTCTCTAACAATTGGAATAGTTCGTTTGACATTCTATTGTAATGTTTGTCAGAACCACTATCTGTACTCTCTATACGCTTGCTCAAGAAAGAGTCGCATTCGTCCATGAAAAGCACAGCATCTTGTGCCTCTGCATCTTGGAAAATCTTTCTAAGATTTTTAGCACCATCACCAACGTACTTTGATTCTATTTGTGCATAACTTGAAAATACTATTTTCTTTTTTAATTGTTTTGCTATAGCCTGGGCTGTAATAGTTTTACCAGTACCAGCAGGACCATAAAAACAAATAATGCTTTTAATCGTTTTATCTGCACGCGAGTAGCCTAACGTGTTAAAAATTACATTTTTATTCACAATAATTTTCGTTGCACGTTCTAACTTTTTGCGAACATCATTTGTTAGCACAATTTCATCAAGACTCCAATTTGGCTCTACTGCTTCATATTTTATTTTTGAGGAGTCTTCACTATTATTATTCACTTTATTTAAAGCATACTCTTTGGTGCCAACAACAATGAGAATATTACCAATTTCCTTGGGAAAAGATAGCTTACTCAAGCATAAATTTAGTGCATAAATATCAGAATCACCTTCTAATTCAGAAGATGATTTGTTAAAAACGTAGTCCCGCTGCTTGTAACTATCATTCAGTTCTTCATCTGTTGGATTCACAACCAAAGTCAAGTAAAGTTGAAGGGGTGATTCTATCAACTTTGAATAATACTTGTTTGATAACTCTTTATCAACAATCTCAGCCAATTGCTTTGATTGGTAAGAAGATGCTATTACTGAATTAGAATCCCTGTTTATTATCTTTATTTTTGGCTTCATTATATTGTAATTTTTTCTCCATCATAAAAATATTCACTCTCTTCATATTCAAAATCTATGTCACTGATTTTGTTCCCATTTCTATCATACGCTTTTGCATGATAAGTCGGCAATGTTGTTTTACTAGAACTTTGAACTGTTTTTTCAATTTTAACATAAGCAGTTTTTGGTAATTCTCTTCTTACCCTCTCCCTAATTATCGCTGTTGTTAGCTTGTAAACAGAAATAACCAACGCTGCTGCAAAAAGTCCAAGTCCTACACCAATTAAAAAACCTGTAAGAAACATACGTTTTATAAATTTATTGGAATTTCTAACAAATTACCACTCTCTAAATCAGACAAGGCTCTATCAAGCGAAACTGCATAAAAGATTTTAGTCTTGATAACATTCGTGCTACCATTCAATTCTTTCTGCAAAACAACAACATAAATGCGTTTATCATTCGACTTAGCAAGTTCTCGAGATTCTTGATTTGGTAAAATTTGTACCTTAAACTTTGCATCTTCTTCTTTTTCAATACTAGCCAACACTTCGTCAATCCATGTAAAAATATGATTTAACTTAAGAGAATCAAGAACCTCAACCTTGCTTTCTCTCTTACGATAGGCTATAAAGCCTGCACAAACTGCTGCACACACAACAAGCATTGTGCCTAATACAATTTTTGTCATTGTCGTTATGCTATTGGTTGTTCAACTATTTCCCCTCTATCAAAAGCGTCTTGTATTGTATCATCAAAACCTTTTGTAGTACTTACAATTTGAGCAGAAACTACCTTGTTGCCATCCATAGCAGCCATAACAGATCTTTTTACATTAGGCTTATATGGTTCTAGCTCTTTTCTTTTGTCAGAAGGAAGTGTATTTATGAATTTCTCCGTTTCATCAGGAGACAACATTACTGTACTCGTAAAATACTTTTTTATCCTCTCTATAGTTTTGTCAATCCATTTGTAAAGATGATCAACAACAGAAAAAATAGCGTAACCAATCGCCCAAACGACTAACACTAGTACAGAAGCTATTCCTACAAACACGTCGGTTATGCCTCTACCTATAGCTTTTGCTGCTTCCCATGCTTCAGACCAAAATCCCATAATTAATTATTTTAAAGGTATTTCACAAATATCGTTATCTCTAAAAGCTTGCTTTACATCCTCACCACATTGTGAAGAGATGAAGCAAATGCAGGGGGCATCTTTTTGAAGTAGAACCTTTTCACCAGCTCCGAAAAAGACGCAGAACACGAGTTTCTTATACTTTTCGTTAACCCCTTTTACAATGTAAACCTTAGTGGCAAAAGGTGTAACATTTTTGTCAACCCAGTCTAAAACGTTTTTAATACTCATTTCCTCAACACGTTCTGCTGGAATGGATTTTCCTGCATTTGCAATGAAGTAAGAAACGATGCGGTCAATACCAGAGGTGTTAGAATCCTTTTCAGATTCATCTCCCCATACATTATTTGTAGGGGAATCTTTGCTTGTGTCAAATGCATCGAACATTCGTCCAAGTCCTCGTCCAATTCGTTCAAAACTTTTGCCGAATTGTTTTTCAAAACTCTTTTCTTTCATTTTTAAAATTGTTTTTTTGTTTAAATTGAAACAGTAGTATGTGCCATTCCAATCTTTTTTTGTTGAACTTTTAATTTTAATATTTCTAAGTATAAAATATCTAGCAGTATGAAGTTTAGAATAAATACATGGATTATATTTACTATTACAGAATGTTGCTATTATAATATGAGGATTCCATACTATAAATATTAAATAGGTAGGCATATTTGCATAGCATTCTTTTGCTTTAACCAAAGCATAGATTGACTTCAAATCAGAATTTTCAACATTAAATATTTCATATTGTTCATACTTAATTTCTGATAGAGCACAATGAGTCTTGTCTAACTCTTTCGTCTTAATACCTGTTTTATTCGCTACATTTTTAACCTGCTCAATATTTTTCAACATTTGAAAGGAAGAAAAATCCACACTTTCCGTACTATTTATTTCTCGTTGTAAATCACCCCAATTACAAATATTCTTATTCAAAGAATTTGAGCATAATAAAAACAATACTTTTTCAAGTTTATTCTCTCTTTCACTTTCAAGTAATATACATCCTTCTATTAATTTAAGTAGGTTGTTATTTGATAGTTCGTATTGATATAATTCGCATTTCCTTATAAGATTGTTATAATTCTCTTTCATACCTTCCACCAAATACTTCATCCCATCCGTATTAACCGCTCCATTGGTAAGCAGCAACGGAAGATGCGGGGCCAAACCTGCAGACGACCAGAAGTAAGTATCAGCCATATAACCTATCATGCACTCAAGGTAGGGGACGATGTCTTCAACGATTTCTTCGAGCAAGCCCTCTTCGTTGTCGTAATCGTCTTGATTTGTGAATGTGCGTTGAAAGTCGGTGGGTTCTATTTCGGGCACATCGAATTTGTCGGTACTGTTAGCTCCGACGCCCCACATGTGCAGTTGAAAGACAAATTTGCCATCGTTGGGACGAAAGAAAGGGGTGATGAGCAAGGTGGGGAGGTTCTTCAATTCCTCACGCATGGCAGTTACTTGTACATCAGTAGGATTGACCATAGGCTTCCATGCTCCGCTATAGAAGAGGATGGGATGGTCGGTCATGGTGCTCCAATGCTTATCACAATACTGCTCCAATTGCTTTTCGATGATTGGATAGACGAGTTTGTTGAACTTGTCGTAGTTGGAGCGGGCGAAGACGACGTGCATAGCAACGTTCTCCTCTTGATTTGCCAAGAGGTTGCCAAAGGCTTGATTCTTCATCACAATGGGGAGCACTTTCAAAGGCCAATTGCTGATAGTTGTCTCGTAAGTGAGTCGTTCCAATAGATGGTCAACCTCATCCTTCAGTTCTTTGAGCCTGTCAGCATGCTTTTCATTCTCCAATTGTAGGGTCAGTTCCTGTCCCTCTCGCATAAGCCGCCACATGTGCTCCGTGTTGCGGTCTTTTGCAGCACGCTCAAACTCCTCACGCTTCTGTTGAAGCGCTGCATTCTGGCGGCTGCCACACCAATTGTTGTAGATTTGCAATCCAACATTGGCGAGTATCATTGTTATAGCACCTATTGGCATATTTAGATCATTTACAACGTGTTTGATTTAACCTGTTCCTTTATAGCCTCTATGTCTTTCTTGTCGTACACCTCCAACAAATGTGGCGTATTCTCTTCATCAAGTGCGGCAAGGATATTATCGTTCTCTCCCTTTATGAATGCCTTTAATTCAGCATTGCCCATTACGAGTCGCTTCATATAAGCATGTTCCTTGTCATTCAACAAGACGGGCAATGTCGGTTCTTTGCCCTGCGTCAGCACCATATAGGAATCACGAACAGCACCTATAATAACAGATACGCTGGCATGCAGTAATTCTATCATCTCAATGCGATATTCTTCGTTCTTCCCTGCTTCGACAGGATTATAGTCGAAGTTGAAAAGCGGGCGAATGACAGGACGCGAAGCCTGCGGCTCCCATACTGCACCACTCAGATACATTTTACCTTCACAGTATTGAGGCGAAATAACCAAAGTTGGCATTTGACTCATCAGAAAATGGATGTTCATTATGCTGGCATTGCCTCCTGACAAATCAGGCCTCAAGCAAGCGTCTTTACGGAAATCAACATTTCCGATAAGGGGGACATCATTTTTTTTGATAGTATATTCCAACTCCTTATATATCTGAGCATCTGCGGCATTGGCATCTGTTCCGTAAGCCCGTAAAGGCAACAAAGGCGCGTGCATCAGAATAACATTCAACCGTGGTGCCACGTTTGCCGCATCGTTGCGTATCTCATGCAAAATTGCCTGAGGCAACAAGGGATCAAGCGGCCAACAATATTGCAAGTAGTATTTCAATTCAATGGCTTGCATCTGCGCATTAAAGGATTGCCGTGAAGCTTCTTGCCTCTGTTCACGGGCAAGAGCAACAAGCCTACGTTTGAAAGCGATGTCCTCCTGCATACGTTCGTCATCAGTGATGTGACGGGCGCGTTCCATCTCCAACTGAAATTTCTGATTCCGTTCGTGTGCTTTGTCTTGCAAACGGCGGTTGTTCCACCCCAGCAGCGTAGAACTGATGGAATTTGCCACCCAAAACATGCCGTAACCAGGGAATCTTATACTTTGTGATGCTATAGGTATATCCATAAGTTACATCTAATATTTATATATAAGCGGGGCCTCAACATAAACTATTTTTGAGCCTCCACTTATCATTCGAAGAATGAGTCAGACAAATCACCGCTGCTGTCAAAGCCGTTGTCATCAGGCGTTGTCTGCGACGAATCATTGTACATGCCTTCTCCTATAATTACATGATCATCTTGTTCTATATCAGAAAATGCAGAAATCTCATCAGCAGCACATGCTGCAACAAGCACGTCATCCACAGGTTCTGGTGAAAGCGCAACAAGTGCTGATACTTCTCCAGGAAGAAGTGTAGGCAAATCAAAATCTGTTTCCGCTAAATCCGACGGCAACTGCAAATCAGCCTCCGTCATATTATTAAGTGTCTCGTTTATGACAGAATTAGCATCCAACAACTGTCGCAACGCATCGTTGTCCACAGCTATCTCTGAGAACTGCTGCATCTCATTCTGTGACAGATTGCCATCAAGGAATGCAGCAAACTCCTCTATACTTGGTAATGTATGACTAAGCATGTTTTGCCTCCTTTCTGCATACATGTTTGAATTGTCTCTCTGCCAAAATCCGTTTGTTGTAATAATTATCCATTGACATGCCAAGCGCCTCAGCAGTTTCCTTGTGTGACCTTTGTTCAAGATAGAGCAAACGAATGATGTTGCGGTATCTTACGTTGGACATCAAACCGAGCAACACTTCGACGTCTGCACGATTCATGTCGCTGAAGTCTATTGGATTAGAGAGTGCTTCGTCACCAATCCTATCACCCATCGTATCTTCGCCATCCTCTTTTTCGGCAGTATGCAATAACGGTTCGTAAACAGGCATGCGTTGCTTCAGTTCATATTTCTTATAGCAATAGAACAAGCAAACTGTTTTGAGCCAACTTGTCAAAGTGCTCTCTCCACGGAAATTTTCCAGCTGACATTTGCCAGTTGTATTCCCTGGAGCAAGAACAACTATGTAGATCTCATCTATAAACTCCTTGCAGCTGATGCAATCTGTATAATAGTTGTCATATATAGATTTAAAAAGGGGATAGCATTGTTGGTAAAAGTACTTGCGCGTAACCATTTCGTCCCTGTTTATCAGAGATTTGGCTATCAGCAAATCCTGTGAAAAAATATTCTTTACTATCATTCCAAGAGTTCTATTTTGGTGGTCAGATTAATCCCACAACCTCCAGCATCATCAAACAACGCTTTCTTCCGCGTCTTTCTGTTCCTCTCTTCCAATCCCAGAACCCTCCCCCACTTTCTCCAAGAATGCACTGGGAACGAAGGCGGTGGCGAGGTAACAGATGCTTTTGATTTCCAAGGCTACGCGCTGCTGGCCAGCCACGCGGATGACGCGGCCGACAAAGCCTTTAAATTCGCCCTCCTTGACGCGTACTTGGTCGTTGCTCTTGAAATGGCAACGAGAAACGGGGAGGGTCATGACATGGGGATTGGAGGTGATGGTGGCACGAACGATGTGCTGCATGACGTCTTCAGAAAGAATGACGGGAGGACAGAGGCCCGTCTTGCTCTCGGGCTTCTCTGTCTTGTCGAGATAATAGCGGATGTAAGTGGCCGTTGGGGCTGGAGACTTGACGATGGAATGCGACTCTATGCGCGTCATACGTGCAAAAATCAAATTGGGGAAAAGAGGCTGCTTGACGCGCTTCTTTTTCCCCAATACGATTTTCTCCACATATTGCATCGGCACATAAGTGGGTATGTTTTTAGCTTTTAAATCTTCAACGGCCTTATCTATGCGGCCGTAGGTGACACGCAGGACAAACCAGCAAGGCACTTTCCAACGCGGCGCTACCTTCGGAGCATAATTCGTGGACACCCCTGTGTGTGAGTCGGCAGCCGACGGGCTATGGACTTCGGGGAGGACATCGGAGGCAAATCCGGTGCTGAGAGGCTCTGCCCCGCCTCCTTGGGGTTCCACATTAGACAATGTGTTCATTTCTTACGTTCTGGAAAAACAGGCAACGGACGTGTCGTCCGGTTTTCTCGCCAGTGTTCTTTCATATTGTGTGATGTTTTCCCCGGATGGTTTTTTCATGCTTAAGTTCTTATCGTTTTAAGCTCTGACATCCGGAGGTGTTTTTTCACCACCACCATTAAACCATCATTAATCCGATTTTACACATATTGTAATGTCGGCTTTAATAGTCTGCCGCAAAGGTATGAAATTTTCTTGGCAAACAAGGATTATTTTCTATTTTTCTATAGTTTTTTTTGATGGCGAAAAAACACAGACGTTGCAAGGACATGAGCCGCCCATGGGAGTTTCTTTGTCCGCAACGAAAGGCGGATTTGCATCAATTCCTGAGCGCATCCCTGACCTTCAGGACTTTTCTGCCAATACTGGCGTTTTACTAAGGGTGTGTGAAAACATAAAAAAAGCGTGAACCTTTCGTTGTCGTTCCACCTTCGAGGCTCTCGCATTTGCCCTGTACCGTCGAACGAACAACGAACAGAGCCCACGCCGATATGATATACCATCTGATGCTACCCAGAAACGAAGAGACATGTCATGGCACACACTAAAAAGTGCTGCCATGACATTACTCATCTAAACTGGGTAGGCGAATAACCACATCACCTGGGCATCTATCGCTGCCTTGTCTTGATGGTACATGAAACTTGCGAGATTTCGAAGGTCAAGAACAAGCGTTGATAAACGCCTTAATATATGTCGATCTCCTGTTTCCCACCCATACCCCACTTCTGCTTCGGTCCGAAGAACTGACCTTTGACTTCTGCTCGGCGTAGGCTCAAATTAACCTTTGTTCTTAAAACGCTCCATCTGGAGGCGCTCCCAAACAAAGGATTAATTTAGGAAATCAATTGCAAAAGTAGTGAAAAGTTTAGATGAGGGAAGCTTCTCAATATAAATATTCGGATGTTTTACATCATTTAACAAATCCATATATTTACATTTTCCGAGTTCGCTGGCAAAGGTGGGGGCTGCCATCGGCTTATGTTTCAAATTCAACTCGTGTTGGGTGTGATTTCTTTTTTATCCATAGGGCGGGTTTGCTTTCGGAGGGCGCATAAACTGGCGGACGGATTTTCCGTAACACGCTTTGAAACGCCTTCTTTACTGGTGAAACGTTTTTGATTTCTTATCTCTCTATGAACAAAACGTCTGGGAAGTAACCCACGTTTCCAGGAAATCAACAAGAATGTGGCTGGCAATTGGTGAAAGGGGCCTTGAAAGTCTGCATCTATTGTTGCCGTTTCATGGTCTATTTCCCTCTGCGAACGCGGGAGCAGACGCAAGCGCGTCTGGGGGCAGAGGCGAATGCGTCTGGGGGCAGAGGCGGTCGTGTCTGGGAGCAGAGGCGGATGCAGACGGGGCGAAGTTCGCTGACAAGTTGGGAATTTGTATTTACGAGGCATCGGGGGGGATGCCCGCTGCGAGACTGGTTTGCGTTGCATCAAGGCTGTCGGCCCCGTTTGGCAAGCGAATCCAGATTGACAGACGGCGCGGAAACAAGTAGGAGCCGCCTCACCGCAGATGCGGCGAAGCGGCTCCTATAATATAAGTAAATCGGTGGGCAAAATTAGTTTATACTGAATTGTCGTATTATTTTGTTCCTATAGCTTGCCGCCCTCCCCTCTCAGAAATCGTAGCACAGCCGGGCACAGACCACGAAGAAATCGCCGTCGGCATTCGTGGCGTATTGGCAGCAGGGTTGCACGCCCAAAGAGCGGGTGAGCTGGCGCCGCCACGTCATTTCAACGGAGTACTCGCGGCCCTGTTGGAAAAGGGCATACTGCCCGGAGAGGCCACACGCATTGCGGCTGTCTTGATAAACGCAACCCACTTCACCATAGCGGCGGCAAGCGTTTGAGTGACAGGTGTTTTCAGAATACTGCGCCATAACGAAAATGCTTTTTTCTTCGGTTTTCCACAGGGGTTGCTCACCATAGGCCCACCAGGCGCAACTTGTTTCTGCCGCAGGAGATTCCGTCAGCAATTCGCCTTCTTCGTCAACGGCAAACTGCCGACTGTGGACGGCTACGCCTGCGAAGTAATGCCCGTCGCGGTGGGAATATTCCAATTGCGAAATATTGAAAAGGCCGTCTTCTTTCGGACGCACGAGAAAGGGATTGTCGTGGCGGCGCCAACCGTTGTAGCCCACACCATTATATAAGGAGTTCCTGAAGGTCCATCCGTTTCGGCTTACATCAAAATAAACCGTCAGGCCGGAGAAGGGATAATTGGCAATGGGATAGCTGGCAGCGATGGTTGGAAAGATGCCACACGAACTGTTGACGAAGAGCGACGTGGCATCCGACGTGAAGAAATCTTCGTTGACGTTGCGCACACCGAGAAAGACATTGGCATTCTCCCAGGCGTGGCGATAGCCCAACACGGCCAAGGCCGCCACATTGTTGTCGGCTTCGATGTTGGAAAAGGCCTGCCAGTCTGTCCCGATTCCCTCTTTGGCTTTGACCATGTGGAGCGTTGCCGCTTCAAGATAGTCGGTTCCGCTTTTTATCGGCAGGTTCAAATCGAACCTCAACAGGTTGAGCCAATTGGTTTTCTTGTTTATGTTCCACTGCCATTCGGCGGTGTAACTGCCGCTGAAACATTGGGAGAAACAAGGCAGAGCAAAGAGACTGCCGGCCAGAAGGCAAAGGCAGAGGAGGGATTTTCGGATATTCATTGGTTTCATGAAACGATTTATCTTAAGTAGGCTACTTATTAGTATTAATATTAGAGCGACGGGCAATTCACTGGTTCGCAAAGCAAAGCTAACAAGTTTTTGCGGCACTGGCAAGAGAAAGGCAACGATAAGTGGGAGATAATCTTGGGCTTTCGGGCAAATCCGTTGGGCGAAATCTCGGATATTCCACATATTTTGCGTAAGTTTGCACTTTAAGTAGGTAATCAAAATTATTTATGAAATACTCCTTTGTCATCCCCGTATTCAACCGCCCCGATGAAGTGGACGAACTTCTTGAGAGCCTGACGAAACAATCGCTTCAGGATTTTGAAGTTCTCATCGTGGAAGATGGTTCATCGCAGCCCTGCCAAGAGGTGGCAGAGCGCTATGCCGATGCGCTCAATGTGCGCTATTTCATGAAAGAGAACTCGGGGCCCGGCGGCTCGCGCAATTATGGCGTGGAACGGGCGAAGGGCGAGTATGTCATCATTCTCGACAGCGACGTGGTGCTGCCGGAGGGCTATCTCCAAGCGGTTGACGCGGAACTCAACGCTGCGCCCTGCGATGCTTTTGGAGGCCCCGACCGCGCCCATGAGTCGTTCACGCCCATGCAGAAGGCCATCAACTACGCCATGACGTCTTTCTTCACCACTGGCGGCATCCGTGGCGGAAAGAAGAAGATGGACAAGTTTTACCCGCGCTCGTTCAACATGGGTGTGCGCCGAACGGTCTATACTGCACTCAATGGTTTCAGCAACATGCGCTTTGGCGAGGACATCGATTTCTCCACGCGCATTTTTGAGCAAGGCTATGCCTGCCGCCTCTTTCCAGAGGCCTGGGTTTGGCACAAGCGCCGCACCGACCTTCGAAAGTTTTTCAAGCAAGTGCACAACTCGGGCATCGCCCGCATCAACCTCACCAAGCGCCATCCTGGCACGCTCAAACTCGTGCATGCCCTGCCTGCCGTTTTTGCCGCCGGCTGCGCCCTGCTGGTGGTGCTGACCGCCGTGGCCGCCGCCCTTGGTTGTCCCCATTGGTGGGTATGCCTCACGCCGTTTGTGCTTTTCGCCCTCATCATCTGTGCCGACGCCACCCGCACGGCCCGCAGTCTGGGCGTTGGCCTACGCGCTGTGGCCGCCGCTTATGTGCAGTTGCTTGGCTATGGCACAGGATTCATCCGTGCGTTCTGGCGCCGCTGTGTGCTCGGCAAGGGCGAATTTGAAGCTTTCAAAAAGAATTTCTACAAGTAAGGAAGGTTACAAACGTCATGGCCGACAACGATCACACCATCATCCAAGACCTCAAAGCCGACGAGCGCCCGAGAGAGCGCCTCATCAAGCATGGTCCTTCAGCCCTGCGCAATGCCGAACTGCTGGCCATCCTCATCGGGTCGGGGTCGACAACGGAGAATGCCGTTAGTCTCATGGAGCGCCTGCTCGTTGACCATCGCAACAGTCTGGGCGACGTGGGCAAGATGACGCTCGAACAGCTCTGCCGCTACAAAGGCATCGGCGAAGCGAAGGCGGTGTCGATTCTTGCAGCCTGCGAACTGGGCAAACGGCGGCAGGAAGAGCACGTGGAGGAACGCCCCAGCGCACAATCGTCGGAAGACATTTACCGCTACTTCCTCAACAAACTTCGCGACAATCCCATTGAAGAATGCCACGTGTTACTGATGAGCCACAACCTACGCATCATCGGCAGTGTCTGTGTCAGTCGCGGCGGTATCACGGGAACTGTGGTCGACGTGCGGCTCGTTCTCCGCGAGGCCATCCTCGCCAACGCCACGTCCATTGCACTCTGCCACAACCATCCTTCGGGCAGTTCCAAGCCCAGCCGGGAAGACGACCGCCTGACGCAAAGGGTGAAGGAAGCGGCGAAAGCCATGGACATACGCTTCATTGACCACATCGTCCTCGCTGACGGCAGCTATTACAGCTACAACGATGAGGGCCGGCTCTGACCACTCTGACACACCTAAGTAATGGTGAAAGAATAAATCGTTGAACATAAAGACAGGGCATAAGTTATAAATCCCTACTCCACAAAATTAGTCAAGCTATTTTTCAACATTACCAAACCTCAAGCCAACATATATCCCAACATGACATCAGAAGAAAAATTGAAATTGGAAGAAAGGGTTGTTGAAATCCTCAAAACGGTTTACGACCCGGAAATACCTGTTGACATCTATAACCTCGGCCTCATCTACCGCATCGAACTCCACGATGATGGGACGCTCGATGTTGACATGACGCTCACTGCCCCAAACTGTCCGGCAGCCGACTTCATTGTTGAAGACGTGCGCATCAAGCTCGATGGCATCACTGGCATAAAGGAAGCCCACGTCAACCTCGTCTTTGAGCCTGAATGGGACAAGGACATGATGAGCGAAGAGGCCAAACTCGAATTGGGGTTTATGTAAGTAAAGCCATTACTAACCCAAAAGCTTTCTGCCAATCTTTTTCATCTTACGACAACACGCTTTCAGCCCAATGAAAAATATCTATTTCCTCTCCGACGCCCACTTGGGCAGTTTGGCCATTCCACACGCCCGAACTCAAGAGCGCCGCTTGGTCAATTTCCTCGACAGCATCAAGCATAAGGCGGATGCCATTTATCTCTTGGGCGACATTTTCGACTTCTGGCACGAATATAAATACGTCGTCCCGAAGGGCTACACGCGCCTTCTTGGAAAAATCAGCGAACTGACTGACATGGGCGTGGAGGTGCATTTCTTCACGGGCAACCACGATCTCTGGGTGCACGATTATTTTGAAAAGGAATGCGGCATGACCATCCACCGCCAAAGCACCACACTGGAACTCTATGGTAAGGTGTTTTATCTGGCACACGGCGACGGCCTCGGGTCGACCGACCGTTCGTTTCGCTTCCTCCGCTCCGTGTTCCACAACGCCACCTGCCAGCGTCTCTTCGCCGCCCTACACCCACGATGGGGCATAGCTTTTGGACTGGAATGGGCACGGCGCAGCAGAATGAAGCGCGTGGACGGTAAGGAACCAGAATACCAAGGAGAAGACAACGAGGAACTCATCCGATTTGCCAAAGACTATCTCTCCACACACCCCGACATCAACTATTTCATCTTCGGACACCGCCACATTGAGCTCGACCTCATGCTCTCGCGCACCACGCGGGCCATCATCCTCGGCGACTGGATAACGGAATTTTCCTATGCTGTGTTCGACGGCGAGCACATGTTGCTGGAAGAGTTTGTGGAAGGAGAGACGCAGCCCTGACCTGCGGTCTGGCCCCTTTTCCTGTGCCCCTATCTTAACGCCATTCGTCATCCCAATATTTCACCCATACCAAATCGACACCACAATGGACGAATTTTTCTTGAGCGCCCAACACATCGTGAAGCGCTTTGCCAACCACACGGCACTCAATGACGTGAGCATTGACGTGCCCCGCGGAAAAATTTTCGGTCTGCTGGGCCCTAACGGGGCAGGCAAGACAACGCTCATCCGCATCATCAACCGCATCACCGCCCCCGACAGCGGCGAGGTCATCTTCGACGGCCATCCCTTCTCTGCCGACGACGTGGCCCGCATCGGCTATCTGCCTGAAGAGCGCGGCCTCTACAAGAAAATGAAGGTTGGCGAACAGGCCGTTTATCTGGCCATGCTCAAAGGACTGAGCCGCGCGGAAGCCACAAAACGCCTGCATGACTGGTTTAAGCGTCTGGACATCATGGCCTGGTGGAACAAAAAACTGGAAGAACTCTCGAAGGGTATGCAGCAGAAGGTGCAGTTTGTCATCACCGTGCTCCATCAGCCGCAACTCGTGATTCTCGATGAACCCTTCTCGGGCTTCGACCCCGTGAACGCCGAGATTCTCAAGCGTGAGATACTGCGCCTGCGCGATGAAGGTGCCACCATCATTTTCTCCACCCACAACATGTCGTCCGTTGAAGACATCTGCGACAACATCGCGCTCATCAATAAGTCGCAAGTGGCCCTGAGCGGCAAAGTCGACGAGGTGCGTGAGCGCTATCGCAGCGGCATCTTCGAGGTGAAGGCCACAAGCGGCAGCCTTGATGGGATGTCGCCGCTCTTTGAAGTCAACAACGTGCAGACGGTGGGCGGACTAACCACGTACAAACTCACAAAAGCCCCTGGCGTCAGCAACGGTCAACTCGTTACCGACCTGGCCGGCCGTCTTGAAATCCGCTCTTTCTGCGAGCAGATGCCATCCATGCAGGAAATCTTCTTGAAGGTGGTGGGAGCAGAAGACAAGGAAGATGATGCTGCCACAACTCATGAACCTCTAAAAGCGGAATAGAAAATGAACAAGACACTGATTATCATACAGCGCGAATTTATGACGCGCGTCAAGAAGAAATCCTTCATCCTCCTCACCATCCTGATGCCCTTCATCTTCGCGGCACTCATCTTTGTGCCGCTCTGGCTCGCTTCGATTAAAGACACCGACCAGAAGGTGGTGAAGGTGGTCGACAAAACGCAGCAATACGTGGGTCTCTTCAAGGACAACACCACGTACCACTTCGAACCGGCAGAAGCCGACAATGCCGCATTCTATGCCGACGGGACGGACGTTGAAGCGGTCATCGTTATCACGGGCAACCTCGTTGACAACCCCAAGGCCGTGAGCATCAATTCGCCGCAACCCGTGTCAAACGAGTTGCTAAGCTACACCCGCGAAGTGCTCAACAACGAAGTGCGGCGTGCTAAACTCAAAAGCTATAACGTGCCGCAACTCGACAAGATCATCGACGACGTGCAGAGCGACTTCGACATCAAAACCGTCATCAAAAAAGAAGACGGACACGAAAGCGCCTCCGACACCAACATCGCCATCGCGGCGGGCTTCATCTTCACGTTTCTCATCTATCTCTTTGTTATGACCTACGGCGCGGCCGTGATGCAGAGCGTGATGGAGGAGAAGACCAACCGCATCGTGGAGCTCATGGTGTCGAGCGTGAAACCCTTCCAACTCATGATGGGCAAAATCATCGGTGTGGCGCTCGTGGGTTTCCTGCAACTCATCATCTGGGGCGTGATGTTTGCCGCCATCCTCTTCATTTGCAGCAGTTTCTTCGGTGCGACACAACTGCCTGCCGACCCGATGCTCACGGCACAAACGGCAGCCATGCAGCAGAGCATGCCTTCGGAAACCAGTGAGATTCTCGCCGCCATCATGAATCTGCCGTTTGCCGAACTCGGCATCATGTTTGTGTTCTACTTCGTGGGCGGCTATCTGCTCTACGCCTCTTTCTTCGCAGCCGTCGGCGCCAGTGTCAACGCGCAAGAAGACAGTTCGCAGTTTGTCATGCCCGTGGTGCTCATCATGATATTCGGCCTCTACGCCGCCATGTACAGCGCCGAAAACACCAACGGTCCGCTCGCCTTCTGGGCTTCCATCTTCCCCCTCACCTCGCCCATCGTCATGATGGTGCGCATCCCCTTTGGTGTGCCCTTGTGGCAGGAAGTGCTCTCCCTCGGCGTGCTCTACGCCACCACCATCTTCTTCATCTGGCTCAGCGGTAAAATCTACCGCGTCGGCATTCTGATGTACGGCAAAAAGCCAAGCCTGAAGGAAATGGCGAAGTGGATTCGGTATAAATAGCAGAGACGCTGACCCGACCATCTGCACAATAAATTGAACACCCATAAAATGCCTGTCTGAATCCCTCGTCGGCTTCAGGCAGGCATGATAAGTAGTAAACAAGATACATCTATATATGGCAAACGTAAAATCATTAGTCAAAAAACAAATCCGCCTCGATGTTGTCTTCAGCATCATTTGGGCGAGACGTAGGAATTACCTCATTCCCGTCGGCACCACCCTCATCGCCTTCTATCTGCTGATGTGTTGCGTGCCGCGCTACTATTCGGTGAAGGTGATGCTTGCCCCTGAATATGAAACGCCCTCTGTCGGCGGCGGTCTGTCGAGCCTCGCCTCCATGGCCAACATCAATTTGGGAAGCCTTGGCGGCTCCAATGATGCCATCACCCCCACCATCTATCCCGACCTCATGAAGAGCACGGACTTCATCGTGCCGCTCTTCGACGTGAAAGTCACCACCAGCGACGGCAAATTCTCTGGTCCTTACAGCACCTATCTCAAAGAGGCTTGCAAAGCCCCTTGGTGGGACATGGCCATGATGTATGTGGGAAGTCTGATTTCATCGAAAGACGAGGAAGGCGGCACGGGGGAAGCCCAGCGCATCGACCCGTTCCACCTCACGAAAAAGCAAAAGGAAATGGCCGACGCCATCTCGGCGGGCATCGCCTGCACCGTTGACAAGAAAACGGACGTCATCTCCATCACCACAACGGCACAAGACCCACTGGTGGCCGCACAGCTTGCCGACACCATCCGCGAACGCCTGCAGGATTTCATCACGGAATATCGTACGCACAAAGCACGCATCGAACTCAACCACATGCACGAGATTGTCAACAACGCTTATCTCAACTACATGAAGAAGCAGAAGGAATATGCCGACTATTGCGATTCCCACCAGGACCTCGTGTTGGAAGCTTACAAGGCCAAAGCTGAAAACTTGGAAAACGAACTCCAGTTGGCTTTCAATGCCTATAGCGGTGCGAAGACACAGGAAACGATTGCCCAGGCAAAGGTGCTTTCAAAGACACCAGCCTTCACCACACTGCAAAATGCCACCGTCCCCCTGCGCCCTGCCGGCCCGAAGCGCATGATGTTTGCCATCGTCATGGCCATGCTCTGCTTCTTGGTGCAAACCGTCTACTTCATTGCGAAGGATGTCAAGAAGATGGAGGTGGACAACGAAGCGTGAGACGCTGGATGCTTCGGCATCCCGATGCTTGGCGCTAACCCAAGAATGGTTTCCATTCCCAATTCTTCCAACACCGACAGGAGGCCGCGAAAACCGGGACACGCTCTGAAGCACACCCTTTTCCCTTTCGGCCTCCCATTTAACTAAGACTCCAACATGATATTCTTCGGCCTATTGCTTCTGCTGTTTGCCGCCACAAGCGCCCTGTGCTTTTTCGACGGCGAAAAGACGCGCACCGTTTGGTGTACCTTCGCAGCCGTTGCAACCCTGCTGTTCCTGCTCGCCGCTTTCCGCCCCGTTGGCCTCGACCAAGACTCCGAAAACTACGTGCAATATTATTATGGCAACACTGAACAGATTCTGGAATTTACCTTCACCGCCATCTCTGCCCTTGTGAGTTTCTTCGCCGACAGTCCGCGCGGCATGTTTGTGGTCTACGCTCTGCTCGGCATTCTCCTGCACACCTGGGCCGTCACGCGCAGCACACCATTCTGGCTCTTGGCATTGGTGGTTTGGATGGGAAATTTCTATCTTTATCAGGAAGTTACCCAAATCCGCGTTGCCGTGGCCGCCGGCCTCTTCCTCGTTGGACTCAGCTACCTCGCGAAAGGCGAGAAGCGCACCTATCTGCTCTTTAGTCTGGCCGCCGCCTGTTTCCACTATAGTGCCTTCGTGCTGCCCTTGCTCACCTTTTTCGGGAGCCGTCCCCTCACGCTGCGCGGCCGTCTCGTCATCGGCGCAATTCCCCTGTTGGGCTATCTGCTCTTCTTCGGCGGATTCGACCCCATTGCTTCCCTTCCCATCCCCTGGATTCAGGAAAAACTTTGGATTTATGAACGACTGCGCGACAGCGGCATGGCGGGCGATGCCATCAACGTGTTCAACATCGTCTACGTCATGCGCCTCCTCGTTTTCTATCTCCTTCTCTGGAAATACGACGTCATTAAAGAGCAGGCGCCCAACCTCTCGCTGCTTCTGAAGGTGTTTGCCATCTCCTATTTCTGCTTCACCGCCCTCGGTGCGCTGCCAGTTATGGCATTCCGCTATGCAGAACTCTTCGGCGTAGTGGAAATCGTGATGGTGCCCTACCTTGCGCTGACCATGAAGCCAGAAGCCTTCGGCAAATCCTTGGTCATCGTCTTCGCCTTCGGCTGCATGATGCTTAACGTATTCTATAACGAACTTCTTAAACTCTCATGACAAATACAGAACAAACGCCACACGTGGCCATCCTCATGGCCACCTACAACGGCTCAAAATACCTGCCACACCAGATTGACTCCATTCTGAAACAGCATTACACCAACTGGACGCTGTACGTGCAGGACGACCTCTCCACCGACAACACGCCCGAAATTCTCGCCGACTATGCAAAGCGCGATGCCCGTATCAAGGTGGTTGACAACCAGGAAAAACTGGGAGCGAAACGAAACTTCATGACGCTCATGGAGAAGGTGGAGGCCGACTATTATATGTTCTCCGACCAAGACGACGAATGGCTGCCTGAAAAGATTCTCGTCACCATGAACAAGATGATGGAGGAGGAAAACGAAGCGCCGGAGAAGCCTGTCATCGTCCACACGGACCTGCTCGTGGTCGATTCCGACCTGAAAGAGATTGCGCCATCGCTTTGGGAGATGTTCCGCATCTCGCCCCGCATCCTCTGCAACCTCGACATGCTCGGCGGCCACTGTCTCGTGACGGGATGCACAATGATGTTCAACAAAGCCGTGAGAGACCTCTCCATCCCGATGCCGGAAGCGGCCATTATGCACGACGTGTGGATGGCCCTGGTCACGTTTAAAAACGGCGGCCGCATCGGATATGTGGAAGAACCCACCATCCTCTATCGCCAACACGGCAGCAACACGCTCGGCGCCATTGATTTCCGAACAAACTATGTCATCAACAAAATCCGCTCCCTCGGACACACGCTGGCCGACGGATGGCGCTACTACCGCATGCTGCGCTGCGTGGACTACGGCTCTATCTTCAAATTCTACCGCCATAAGTGGATTTACTATAAAGCATACAACAAGGAACTCTCAGAGAAAAACAAATATTCGAAATGATATCCGTTTGCATCGCCTCATACAACGGCGCCCGCTACATACGTGAGCAAATTGAAAGCATCGTTGCCCAATTGGATGACAACGATGAAATCATTGTCTGCGACGACCATTCCACTGACGACACGGTTGCGATTGTCAAAAGCCTTCCGTATCAGCAAATCCGCCTGGTTGAAAATGAGAAGAACCTGGGATATACGGGGAATTTCGAGCACTGCATCGCCCTGGCACGCGGAGAATATATCTTTCTCTGCGACCAAGACGACATTTGGAAGCCCAACAAGGTGGCCCTCTGTCTGAAGGCCCTGGAGAAGGCCGACTTCGTGGTGACGGATGCCGTCATCACCGATGCCGAAGGCCGCGAAACCCACGCTTCGTTCTTTAAGGAACGCGGCATCCACCGCTCTTGGCTGGGCAACATCGTCAAATTCGGTTTTCTGGGCTGCCTCTTCGCCTTCAAGAGCAGAGTGCGCGACAAAGCCCTGCCTTTTCCGAAACGGCGCAACCTCTGCACGCACGACAACTGGCTCTTCCTCGTTGGCAAAACGTTCTTCAAAGTGGCCGTGCTCGACACCCCGCTCGTTTGCTACCGCCGCCACGGCGGCAACGCCTCCTTTGGCAGCGAGTATGCCGGAACGCCGCTCTCCTTCAAGATACGCTATCGCCTGTATCTGATTGCGCAACTGCTCAAACGCTGCTTTTAAGGGGTGTTCTATAAATTAGCTTGAGCCGATTTTACATTTATCGCGAAGCAGATTGTTGTATTTCAAAGACGAGCATAGCGAGCTATGTGAGTCTTTGAAATACAGCAAGATGCGAGTGAGAACTGTAAAAGCGGCCAAGTCAATCCTAAATAAAGAATCTCCATTAAAACTAATTTATAGAACATCCCTTAAGCAATAGTAAGTAGCAGGGAAGTTGCAGGCAATATCTTCCCACTTATTGTCACCTCTAAGTAGGTGCACCTACTTATCATACACAGCACACATGATGACAGACCTAATGACAGACCTAACGACATACCTCCCCATCACTGACCCCACGTGGATATTCTTCATCGTGCTCAGCATCATCCTCTTTGCGCCGATGCTCCTTGAGCGTCTGAAGATACCCTCAATCGTGGGCATGATTGCGGCCGGCATTCTCATCGGCCCCCACGGTTTTCATCTGCTCGAACGCGACAGCAGTTTCGAGCTTTTCGGCAAGGTGGGACTCTACTACATCATGTTTCTCGCCTCACTCGAGATGAACATGCAGGACGTGCAGAAAATCAAGATGCGCGCCCTCGTCCTTGGTCTGCTTAGTTTTGGCCTGCCGATAACACTTGGCTTCGTGGCCAACCACAGTTTACTGGGCTACGGCATCGCAGCCTCCGTGCTCATGGCCGCCATGTATGCCTCCCACACCCTCATTGCCTACCCCATCGTTCTCCGCTATGGTCTGTCGCGGCGCATGAGTGTAAGCATAGCCGTTGGCGGCACCATCGTTGCCGACACCCTGACGCTCCTTGTCCTTGCCGTTGTCGGCGGCACATTCAAAGGGGAAGCCTCTGGGCTTTTCTGGGTATGGCTGCTGGTGAAGGTCGTGGTGTTGAGCGGCCTGATTGTCGCTGGCTTCCCAGCCCTCGCCCGCTGGTTTTTCCGCCGCTACGACGAAGGCGTCGTGCAATACATTTTCGTGCTCGCCCTCGTCTTTCTCGGTGCCGGTCTGATGGAATTTGTGGGCATGGAAGGCATCCTCGGTGCCTTCTTAGTGGGCATTGTGCTCAACCGCACCATTCCGCCGTCGTCGCCTCTGATGAACCACCTCGAATTTGTGGGCAACGCCCTCTTCATCCCCTATTTTCTGATTGGTGTCGGCATGTTGCTCAACGTTCAGGCATTCGTTGAAAGTTCCAACGTATTCCTGATTGCCTTGGTGATGATTGTCGTGGGAACGGGCAGCAAATGGCTCGCCTCTTTCTTCACGCAGAAAATCTATCGCCTGCCCGCTTCAGAACGCGCCTTGATGTTCGGCCTGACCAACTCCCGCGCAGCTGCCACCCTGGCGGTGGTGCTCGTTGGCTACCAAATCATCCTGCCCGACGGCCAGCACCTTTTGGGCGAAGACGTGCTCAACGGAACCATGATGTTCATCCTCGTCACCTGCGTAATCAGTTCGTTCACCACGGAAAACATCGCGCGGAAAATCGCTGAGAGCGGCAAGCCCGATGTGGCCATGCCGGTTGTAGCCAGCGACCGCCTACTCATCGCCCTCTCCAACCCCAACAACGTCAGTCCGCTGGTCAATCTGGCCCTCATGTTGCGCACTCCTGGTGCGCCTTCGCCGCTCACCGCGCTCAACGTGGTACTTGAAGACGACCCCGACGCGCGTGAGAGTGGACTGAAACAATTGGAACAAGCCGTCAAGATTGCCGCTACCGCCAACGTGAAACTCGTCACGCGCAGCCGATGGTCGGTCAACGTGGTCAGCGGCATTTCCCACACCATAAAGGAAAACGACATATCAGACCTCCTCATCGGTCTTCACCAGAAAACGCGCCTCTCTGAAAGTTTCTACGGAAAGCTCACCAACGACCTGGTGGCCGCCGTGGAGCAACACGTGTTTGTCTATCGTCCTGTCATACCTCTCAACACCGTGATGCGCCTCCACCTGGTTGTGCCGCGCAAAGCGGAATTTGAGCCGGGCTTTGCCGCCTGGGCCAAGCGCGTGGCCCTTCTCGCCACGCAGCTGAGTTGCAGCGTGGAGACTTACAGCGGACGTGGCACTTTGGAAGCGTTGCAGCAGACGTGGGACCGCCAGCACTTCAACGTGCGTGCCGAACGCCATGTCTATAACGAATGGCACAATTTCATCTCCATCGCCCACAACGCCAAAGAAGCCCACATGGTGATCTTCGTTGTTTCGCGTCGCGGAACGCTCTCTTACCACCATTACATGGAACACCTTCCCGACCAGCTGGAGCGCTATTTCTCTTCCCATAACACGCTGCTCCTCTTCCCAGCCCAACCGGCTTCTGTCGCTGGTTCTGCCTCCATGCGCGGTGGCGTGCCAATGAAGGTGAGATGAGAGGATAAGTAGGTAGGGGGTTCAAAATCTTGAAAAATGCTGCACGATTTTTCTGGATTTTGAACTCCTACTTACCTGATTACCTAACCTATACCGCCAAACTCCTTCCCCACCCTATCAATAAACCATTAATCCCCCCTCCATGTCCTCCCCCTTCCTCGTCGATGTCGTCCTGCCCCTCGCCCTGCCTGGTGCCTTCACCTATGCCCTGCCGGAAAACCTGGCAGGCAAGGTCATTGTGGGCAGCCGTGTGGTAGTGCCGCTCGGCAAGCGCAAACAATACACCGCCATCGTTGTGCGTTGTCCCGGCACCCCTGCCGCCGCGGGCATACAGATAAAGGAAATTCTGGAAGTGGTGGACGAAGCGCCGCTTCTGCTCCCTGCGCAACTCGAAATGTGGCGATGGATGGCCCATTATTATATGTGTACGCCAGGCGAGGTGATGAAGGCCGCACTGCCCTCCGGCCTGAAACTTGAGAGCGAAGCGTTTGTGGTGCTTCCGAAAGACCGCGTCGCAGACGACGAGGCCAACGAGACAGACGAGACAGACGATGAAGAAGGCGTTGCCAACAATCCCGCCCATCCTCCCGTCATCGGTTCGGCTTCTTTGGGCGCTGAGCAACAAATTTTCTGTGCGCTCGCCGACCATAAGCCGCAGAGCATCGAGCAATTGCAGAAGACGCTGACAGGCGTGAAGGGCGTGTTGCCAGCCTTGCGCCGCCTCATCGAAAGCGGCGAGATAACGGTGCAGGAAAGGCTCAGCCAGGGATTTGTGGCCAAGAAGGAAACGCATGTGCGCCTTGCTGAAAAATACCGCGACAACGAAACGGCGCAACATTTCCTGCTTGACTCCCTGCGCCGCTCTGAGCGACAGAAGGAAGTGGTGATGACGCTGATTGAGAAGGCCGACTGCCTGCGCAGCGAACTGAATGCCCGCATTCCAGGAGCGGCGGCGGCACTGGCGGGACTGAAGAAAAAGGGGGTCGTCGAACTGCTGGATGTGGTGGCCGACCGATTGAAAACGGTGGAGGCCGACCCCAACAAAACGCCTTCCACGCTCTCGAAATCACAGAGCGCAGCACTGGCCGATATCAACGCGGCGTTTGAAAAACACGACGTATGCCTGCTTCATGGTGTCACGTCGAGCGGAAAGACGGAGGTGTACACCGAACTCATCAACCACACTCTGGCCGCAGGGAAGCAGGTGCTATATCTCGTCCCTGAAATCGCCCTCACCACCCAACTGACGGAACGCCTCGGGCGCGTGTTCGGCGAGAAGATGGGCGTTTACCATTCAAAATTCCCCGACGCTGAGCGCGTGGAGATGTGGCAACGCCAACTCTCGCCCCGTGCCTTCCCGCTCATAGTGGGGGTGCGCTCTTCCCTGTTTCTGCCTTTCCAGAATCTCGGACTGGTCATCGTTGACGAGGAACACGAAACGAGCTATAAGCAGCAAGACCCGGCACCACGCTACAATGCCCGCGACACGGCCATCGTCTTAGCACAGAAATGCGGCGGCGCGAAGGTGTTGCTCGGAACGGCCACACCTGCGCTCGAAACTTACTTCAACGCGACACGCAGCCACAAATACGGACTCTCAACGCTCACGGAGCGCTTCGGCGGGGTGAACATGCCGGAAATCGTGGTGGAGGACGTGAAGGAACTGCGCCGCAAAAAACTCATGAAAACGGCGCTCTCGCCGCGCCTCATCGAGGAGGTGAGAGCGGCCATCGACAGCGGCGAGCAGGCCATTCTCTTTCTCAACCGACGGGGCTACGCTCCCGTGCTCGAATGCCGTTCCTGCGGATGGACGCCGCGCTGCCAGGCCTGCGACGTGCCGCTCACATTCCATCAAAAGAGCCACCGCTTGGTTTGCCACTATTGCGGCGCGAGCCACGACATTCCACGCCAATGCCCCAACTGCGGCGACACGGACTTGCGCGACATTGGCTATGGCACGGAGCGCATTGAAGAAACCGTGGCGCAACTGTTCCCGACGGCACACATCGCTCGCATGGACCTCGATACGACGCAGACGCGCTCGGCCTACGAACACATCATTCGCGACTTCCAGACGGGCAAGACCAACTTGCTCGTGGGCACGCAGATGGTGACGAAGGGACTGGACTTCGAGCATGTGCGCGTCGTGGGCATCATCAATGCCGACCAGATGCTCAACCAGCCCAACTTCCGCGCCTTTGAGCGTGCCTTCCAGATGATGTCGCAGGTGGCAGGACGCGCAGGGCGCCGCGGCAAACGCGGACTGGTGGTGCTGCAAACGCGACAGCCCGACTTGGGCGTGGTGAAGCAGGTGGTGGAGAATGACTACGAGACGCTCTTCAAGCAGCAGATTGTTGAGCGCGAACAATTTCTCTACCCGCCTTTCGTGCGCATCATCGACATCTATCTCAAACACCGCAACGAAGACATCTGCTCGCACGCCGCCGATTCGCTGGCCTATATGCTCCGCCCTTATTTCGGCGACATGCTCTTGGGCCCCGACCGCCCTTCTGTCGGGCGCGTGCAGTATTTCCACATCCGCAAACTCATGCTGAAAATAAAAACGGGCACCTCTGCCTCGCAGCTGCGCCAGTTGCTCCTCTCAGCCCGCAACGGACTCCTGCAACAGCCGGCCTATAAAAGCGTGAACATTTATTTCGATGTCGACCCGATGTAATCTTTCCCCCGAAACGCCCTCCGCGTAGCCCCCTTAGATTTGCAGGCTACGCGGCGGGCGTTTTTTATTGGCGCTCTAATGGCGCTTTATTTCGCGCCGCCCGCCCACTTTTTCCCAACGTTCTTGCCACGGTGCGAAAAAACATTCGTATCTTTGCAGCTAAAGAACTGATTATAAGCAAATAGGTTGTAAGTAGGTGTTCAAAATTATTTTATAGTATCCATGCAGGGGAAAACCTGTCTGATATTGTCTTGCCGTATTCTTTTATTCCTACAGCTGCCTTTCATCAGTCACGTAGCCCGCTACGCTCCTTCTTCAAGACAGCTGTAGGAACAAAATAATACGACAATTCAATATAAACTAATTCTGAACACCTACTTAACGTCCAATTGCATTATACAGGACATCCCTTCCGTCATCAAACAAACCATTTCATACTTATCATTTATGAGCAAAACAAACCTATCCCACCGCGTGAAACAAACGCTCTTGTTGCTTTGCCTGATGTGTTCGGCGTTCGGCCTGAAAGCCGCCGTCGTGACGCCAGAAGCCAACAAGACGTATTTCATCGTGAACAAGCAAACGGGCTGCGTGTTGAGCAACGGCAACTCCACCAACACGGATTCGCCCATCTATTGTCTCACACGCGAAGAAAACAACTACGGCCAGCGTTGGACAATGGAACTTGTCAGCGACAACGTGTATGCCTTCCGCAACGAACTTTCCCGAATGGGCATCGACGCTGCGCTCAACGGCATCAGCGCTGGCAAAACGCCGTTGCAATACACGTTCGACAAGACAAACACCAACCAGCAGTGCCACCTGATGAGCGTGGACGGAGAAGAAGGGGTGTTCCAACTGGCCTACCTCTATAAAGGACAGACTTACTATATGAGCCTCTCCGAAGAGACGTTCTACACCAAAACGGTCATGACCACCGACCAGACCGACCAATACACCTACTTCACCTTCGAAGAGACGCAGCCGGCACCGGAACCCGTGAAAAACGACTGGGAGAACGAAGAGGTGTTTGCCGTTGGCAAAGAACCAGGACATGCCACTTACATGCCCTACGAATCGACCGAAGCGCTCCGCGCCGATGCCGAACGCTATGCCAAACCGTGGCTCGACCCCGTGAGCCAACGCGTGATGAGCCTCAACGGTGTCTGGAAACTGAAATGGGTGCAGAGCGTGGAAAACCGCCCAGGCGAAGAGGATTTCTACGGCGACAAGGTGGATGCCTCGCAATGGGACACCATCTCGGTGCCTTCCTGCCTGGAGATGAAGGGATATGGCGACCCGCTCTACATCAACGTGGAATATGCCTTCCAAGACAACCCGCCCTACATCCGGATGAAAAACGGGCTCTACAACTCTGTCGGCTCTTACCGCCGCGACTTCACCCTGCCTGCAGGCTGGAAGGGGGAACGCATTTTCCTCCACTTCGATGGCATCTATGGCGGTGCCTACATTTGGGTGAACGGCCAGAAGGTGGGATACACGGAAGGCTCGAACAACGATGCCGAATTTGACGTGACGGAATACGTGCGCGAAGGCGTGAACAACGTCAGCGTACAGGTGATTCGCTGGACCGATGGTTCGTATCTCGAAGGACAAGACATCTTCCACATGAGCGGCATCTTCCGCGACGTCTATCTCATGGCCACGCCGCAGACTTATCTGCGCGACCACTACATCACGAGCCGCCTCTCTGCCGTTGGGAAATACCAAACGGGCTCCATGACGGTGCAGCTCGCCATATGCAACAAAACACAACAGGTGACTGAAAAGCAGGTGCGCGTGCGCCTCTACAGCCCGACGGGTGAACTCGTGGGCGAGAAAACGGCCGACTTTGCTTTCGCCGCTGATGACAAGGAGGTGGAGAAGATCGCCAAACTGACGTTTGACAACCTCACGAACCTCATGCCCTGGACGGCTGAAACGCCGAACCTCTACACCGTTGAACTCGCCCAGCTGGACGCCGACGGCAACGAAGAGGAGGCTTTTGCCACCAAATATGGTTTCCGCACCATCGAAATCAAAAACAGCCAGGTCTACATCAACGGACAGAGGGTGTTCTTCAAAGGCGTAAACACGCAAGACACGCATCCCGTTCACGGACGCTCCATCGACGTTCCGACCATGTTGCGCGACATCAAGATGATGAAGCAAGCGAACGTCAACACCGTCAGAACGAGCCACTATCCGCGACAGGCAAAAATGAACGCCATGTTTGACCACTATGGTCTCTACGTGATGGACGAGGCCGACGTGGAATGCCACTACAACTGGACACACAGCGGCAGGGGCGGCATCACCTTCCAAGACTCATGGAAGGCGCAATATGTCGACCGCACGGAACGCATGGTGCTTCGCGACCGCAACCACCCCTCTATCACATTCTGGAGCCTGGGCAACGAGAGCAACAATGGTTCAAACTTCGTGGCCACCTACCAGGCCACGCGCAACCTCGACCCACGCCCCATCCACTATGAAGGCTGCACCAATGCCGGACAGAGCAACACCACCGACATCTGGAGCAAGATGTATCCCTCTCTCAAAGAGGCCACCGACGCGGCCAACAACAACTGGGCACAGCAGCCTTATTTCATGTGTGAATATGCCCACGCGATGGGCAACGCAATGGGCAATTTCCAGGAATATTGGGACATCATCGAATCGAGCCGTTACGGCATCGGCGGTTGCGTTTGGGACTGGGTGGACCAGGCCATCTATTCTGCCGACGACATCAAGGCGGGCAACTATGAAGCCAACGGTTTCTACAAATTCCGCACAGGCTACGACTGGCCGCAAGCGCCACACCAGGGCAACTTCGTCAACAACGGCATCATCGGTGCCGACCGCGGTTGGAGCGCGAAGCTGACGGAGGTGAAGAAGGTTTACCAATACGTGAAGTTCAGCGACTTCAACGCCAAGAAGGCTACGGTCAAAATAACGAACGCCTATGCCTTCACCAACCTGAAGGACTATGTGCTTGCCGCCAACGTTCTGGTCAACGGCAAGAGCGTTGAAACGTCGCAGCAGCCTCTCGCAGCCATCCTGCCAGGCAAGAGCAGTGTCGTTGCGCTCACCTTGAAGGGCGGCTACGATGCCGATGCAGAAGTGCTGGTCAATCTGGAAGTGCTTCGTCCGGAAGCCACCGACTATGCCGACGCGCTCTACCCCGTCGCCGCTGAGCAGTTCACCATTCAGGAACGCCAGAAAACGCTGCCAGCAGTGCAGGTGGCCGACACCGAACTGAAGCTCATCAGCGCAACGCAGGGAACGTCACGCATCGTGAAAAACGCCAACTTCCTTATCCAGTTCTCCAAAGATGGCATCATCGAGAAATGGCAGATGAAAGGCATCGACGTGGTGAAGGCCAACGGCGGTCCCGACTATGAGAACTATCGCTGGATTGAAAACGACGCGCCCTATGGTGGCGACCCAGCCTACAGCGCCGACAACGGCATCAACAGCCGCTCGGCACAGCTGAAGATGGCAACCGACAGAATGTCGGCCACCATGATGGTGAGAGCCACGGGACGCAACTGCAGCTATCTCTTCACCTACACGATTTACGCCAACGGCATTGTGGACCTCAAGGCCGACTACACGGCCAACATCTCCAACCTCCGACGCATTGGCATGCAGATGCTGATGCCGGGTGAACTCTCCAACGTGAAATATTACGCACGTGGTCCTTGGGCCAACTACATCGACCGCCACACGGGTTCTTTCCTCGGAGAATACACCACTACGGTTGCCGACATGAACGAATACTACCTGCGCCCACAAACGATGGGCAATCGTCAGGACCTCCGCAGTCTTGAAATGACGAATCCCGAAACGGGCAACGGCATACGCGTGGACGCTGAAGGAGAAGTGGCGTTCAGCACGCTTTATTGGAGCGATGTGCAACTCAAGTCCAAAAGCCACAATTGGGAACTCTCCGTTCCGCAGCGGCCTGCCGACCGCACCATCTACGCGCATTTCGACTACCGCCAGCTTGGTCTCGGCAACGGCAGCTGCGGCCCAGGCACCACCGATGCCTACAAGCTCCCCTCTTCGGGAACGTACTCCTACAAATTGCGCTTCTCGCCGGTCAGCGCCGTGCCATCGTCAATCGCTGGCGTGAACACCACCGACAATCTGCGCATCCGCACCACCGCAACTGCCGTCACGGTGGAAGGCCCACTGGAAGCCGGCACTTCGCTCGTGGTTTACGACCTCGGCGGTTCTGCCCTCCTGCGCCACGCCGTTTCTGGCAACGCACAGAGCGCCACACTGCCGATTGCCGACCTGCCCCACGGTGCCTACCTCCTTCAGGTGGCAACGCCCAACGGACAGCGTACGCACAAGTTTGTGAAGTAAGCCCAAAAGAACTTCGTAGCGGCTTTGCGCCAACACGAAACGATTTATAAAAGAAAGAAAGGTGCGACACGCCATCATGTGTGTCGCACCTTTCTTTTTTTGCATCGTGAAAGTATTAGCAGATTGGCGCCCCGTGACAACTCTCTACGGCGCCAGCGCTTCGCTCAAAAGCATCATAACAGACCTTAATATCAACCTTCTTCGGGGTTGTCGATTCGCGGCCGAAGGTAGCGCTACTCGCGGCCGAAGGTAACACGACTCGCGGCCGC
>OHUK01000248.1_pt1 | contig 47225 bp, 52 predicted proteins | sample 1579201 | NCBI WGS metagenome assembly OHUK01 (sample SAMEA3879528, study PRJEB24766) | human gut metagenome | biome: human-associated habitat; feature: feces | place: USA | collected 1985/1987 | reverse complement strand
AAATCACAATCATAAAAATAATTCATTTTACTATTGACTTTTTATTAGCAGGCTTCCATCAATCATATATATAAGTTTACCTCAACTCAGTTAAAAAAGCCATCTCTTTTTTCTTTCACAATAAGTGAATTTTCATCTCGTTCATAGCATGAGATAATATTCACAAATAGTGAAAGAGGTATAGCTATGCATTTTAATAATGATACTGACCTATATCGTACTATAGGTTCAAATATAAAACATTATAGACAACAAGCTAATTTAACACAGATGCAGCTTGCAGAAAAGGCTCAAATCAGTATCAGTTATCTTTCTAAAATTGAAGCTTCTGGTTGTGATAAAAGTCTTTCCATATCTGTACTTAATCAGATTGCAAATGTACTCAATGTTGAAATCAATGACTTTTTTAAGGAGGAGGAGACAAATGCCAAGACAAGCTAATCGCTTTGGTGGCGGAGCTAACACCAATAGAAATGGACTCCATTTCGAACAAACAACATCCCTAAATACAGCATTACAAAATGCCGGATTTATCATTGCCAATCATTTTGAAGTATATGATAGAAACCAGTTACTAGGTTACTCTATAAATCAAGATGAATTTTCTACAATATTTTTGAGACAAAATGGAATTAATGACCGAGCCATCAACTCCAAACGATGGAAGCCTGATGAAGCTTTTATAAATGAAATTGATAAAACTGTTTACATTATTGAAAAAAAATTTCAGCGCACTAGTGGTTCAGTTGATGAAAAACTCGCAACATTCCCATTCAAAATCAGAGAATATAGACGGCTTTTAGATCCTATTGGTTACGATTTGGTTTATATCTATCTATTGTCATCTGATTGGTTTAATGTTCCCAAATATCAAGATTATTATGATTATATGGATGAACTTGATTGTCCTCATTACTTTGATAACTTACCATTATATGCTATTGGTCTATAAGCATCGATAGTTATTTTAGAAACTATCATATAGGAGGTGTTTCAATATGGCTATATGTAACAAACAACATCGATATTTGCAAGGTTTTAATGAGCTTCCAGAAGCTCAAGATAATAGAAACGGGGGACGACATATCTGTGCCGCTTGTGCTTATGAAGAGGGACTAAAAGATGCTCTACAAGGCAATTCCCCACAATCAGATCTTTCTCATTTGCCCGATAGTCAAGCCGGTGCTGTACGCCATAAGAGTGCTATTGATGCATATAATCTCGGATATAAATTTGGCAGGGAAATCAGTTCTTAACTAATATTATAAGGTATCTTGAAAATTATATTCAATATACCTTATTTTTATCTTCCCTCATACACCTCCCACAACCTCTTCTGCTCCGCTCCAATCCTCAATATCTCCTGCAAATCCCTAGCCATAGCCTCAACATTAGCATCCATCTGTTCTACTGTTCCTGTCCTGTTACCTGCCTTAATCTGCCATATTACAAAGCTTGGTATGAATCCTGCCCTGAATGTGAATATTTACTTCATACAGAAGCTGGAAAACATTTTGAATACCGAAACTACTACGATAGCTATTTCAAGCCATTGATGGAACAGCTAGGTATTAATCGTACACCTCACTGCTGCAGACATACATGCATCTCAATGTTAGCAGAAGCTGGTATTAACCAGACGATTATCAAAAAGATTGCGGGGCACTCAGGTGCAATGACACTCACAGAGAAAGTGTATACCCACTTTGATATAAAGGAGCTTGTAGATGCGATTAATAAGATTTAAACAAAGAAAAGGACATTCCCCAGTATCTCTACTGAAAAATGTCCTATACATATCAATATCTTTGTTGCATACCTGCTGCATATGTGTTGCATTCGATGTAAATTCCAACACATCTGACAACTTTCCACAACTTCTGTAACCCTTGTAAAATGGGCTTTTCTTGATATCTTCGTTTCCAAAAGATTATCGCTTGCTGAACTGTGGAGCTCTACGAGCTGCTTTGAGACCGTATTTCTTACGCTCTTTCATACGTGGATCACGTGTTAAGAATCCAGCTGACTTAAGAACTGGTCTGTACTCTGAATCTACCTGAAGGAGTGCACGAGCGATTCCGTGACGGATTGCTCCGGCCTGTCCTGTGTATCCACCACCACGAACGTTAACTAAAACGTCGAACTTGTCAACTGTCTCAGTTGCAACTAATGGCTGGCGAACAACTACCTTTAATGTCTCAAGACCAAGGTACTCATCGATATCTCTTTTATTGATTGTAATCTTTCCTGTTCCAGGTACTAAATATACTCTAGCAACAGATGATTTTCTTCTTCCTGTTCCGTAATACTTTGTAGTAGCCAATTTACTTTACCTCCTATTAAAACTCTAATGTCTCAGGCTTCTGAGCTGCATGTTTGTGATCTGGTCCAGCGTATACGAATAACTTTGTATACATCTGACGTCCAAGAGGTCCCTTTGGAAGCATTCCCTTTACAGCGTACTCGATAACGCGCTCTGGGTGCTTGTTCATCATCTCTCTTAATGTTGTCTCTTTCATACCACCGATATAATCTGAGTGATGATAGTAAATCTTCTGGTCTAATTTCTTACCAGTAACCTTAACCTTGTCAGCATTGACAACGATTACATAATCACCTGTGTCAATGTGTGGTGTAAAGATTGCTTTATTCTTTCCTCTTAATACTTTAGCAACTTCTGATGCTAAACGTCCTAATGTCTTACCTTCAGCGTCTACTACGTACCATTTTCTGTCGATTGTAGCAGGACTAGCCATAAATGTTTTCATCGGTTTTCCTCCTTAAATGATTCGATTACTTTTAATGCCGATGCCTCTTGAAATCGCGTATGTCCGGACGCCACTTCCTTTTTGACATCTTATAGTCCTCTGTTCCATCTCAGATGACTATCATTATCTATACTAAATGGTTGCCGGGGCTTTGGCTTCCATTTATCTACTTTTACAGACCTAGATATTATACTTGCGTAACCGGCTGTTGTCAAGTGTTTTTCACCCTTATTTTCGGCTTTTTCTTTAAAACTGCATATATACAAAATCAGCCGGATTCACTCCCGGTCCGTAGTAACCGAATATTATTACTATAAAGATGCCAAGATATATTATCGCCCAGCGAAGCGGCAGCTTTCTTGAAAGTATGAAATCGCGCATATCGAGCTTTTTATTTTCCTCAACGAAGCTGATAAAGAACCACAGCAGAGTACATATTATAAGTAAAAGTATATCGTACTCGTCCAGTCCGCATGCTCCGAGATTTAAAATGATGTTGTTTATTCCAAGCTCGCTGATATGGAAATCCGTGACTGATTTAAAAAGCATGTGAAATGCAGTCGACGCATTTGCAGCTATGTCAAAATAGTAGCCTACCAGTATGAGCATAAAGGTCCAAATCACTGATACAATCGTTGCAAATATACCCTTTTCCCTGAGGCCGGTCAGCTTAAAAAAGCCGCCTGCCACCTTTTTGCTTACCGGAGCAAAAAGCTCTGCAAGCATAATGACAATGCCATTCCAGAGTCCGAAATACAGGTATTTCATATTGGCACCATGCCATACTCCGATGACGATAAATGTGATGACACTCGCGATGCAGCCCGGCAGCACCTTACTGATATGCGCACCAAATCTCGGCTTTAGCCATTTGCCAAAGTTCAGGAAACGCTTTGAGATTGAAAGCGGGTAGAAGATATAGTTTCTGCACCAGTCTCCAAGAGTCATATGCCAGCGGTGCCAGTACTCTGTGAGTGAGCGCGAAAAATACGGATGGTTGAAGTTTGTTGACATTGTTATGCCAAACATCTCCGCAATACCGCGCACTATATCGATTCCTCCCGAGAAATCCGCATATAGCTGCAGCGCATACACTACTGCCGCAAAAAATACATAAGTGCCCGAAAAATCCATCGGCTTATCCATCACAAAATTGATGATATTTACCGCGCGGTCGGCTATCACAAGCTTTTTCATGACTCCCCAGAGCACCAGAAGCGCACCCTTTTGCAGATTTTCAAGTCTCAGGGAATGTCCCTCGTAAAGCTGTCCCGCAAGCTTATCATATATCGCAATCGGTCCCTGTATGATCTGTGGGAAAAATGACACGAACAGCGCTACCTTAAGAAAATTCTTTTCAGGCTCGACAATTTCCCTGTATACATCCATCACATAACCCATGGACTGGAAGGTGTAGAAGGATATGCCAAGTGGAAGCAAAAGTCCAAGCTCGCCCGCATATGGTATATATTTAAGGAATGCCAGAATGCCGAAATTGCAAAGCAGCGCAAAAAGCATGACTGCCACTCTCTTTTTTCTGCCCTTCTCCTTGTAGTCCTTTCTGGTCTGCCTGTCCCAGTCCTCCTTATGGCTTTTTACGATAGCATTCTGCTTCTTTAACAGCTTGTCAATCCATATTGTTGAGCCATAGGTGGTGCATATTGTGAAAATGATAAAAAGCACATACCACTTACATATAATCACATAGTATGCCATGCTTCCCGCCAGAAGCACATACCAGCGGTATTTCTTCGGAAAGCAATAATATAGTACAAGCAACACGATTACAAATATCGCATATTTTAATGAAATGAGTTCCATTTTATTTACTCCAAATCTATTTTCTAATGTAATACTGCCGGACATACTTTAATTAACAGGCAGTATTTATTTTAAAGTCCATACACTATCATGCTATTTTTTTACCGGGGTATTTAACTCCTTTGCAGGCTTTGCATCGTTGTTCGTATCTGCTACCTTATTTGTCGCAAGGCTTGACGAAAAATTATAAGGCAGATACACGGACATCTCAAAATAATGATTGCCCAGACTCAGATCCGTATCCTTTGCGCAGGCACTTATCACCTTGTCAGCGCGCCTTGCGCACTCGCCCCATGCACTCTGAAGCTCCGGTGAGTGTTCTGCATTAAGCCTGTAATTATCAGACAGATATTTTCCCATATATGCAGTGAATTTGAGGCTTCCATTTATATTCAGGTGCTCTGAATTGTAGAAATCATCCCTCTCATTGATTCCGATAAATTCCTTATCGCCTTCAAAGCTCGCAAAGTCATAGCCATAAGACTCCACCAGCTCCTTCACGTCACAAAGCACCTGCGGATTCTTTATCTCCTTCTCATGAGGGAACCTCGCAAAAAGCACCTTTTCCACCCCCTGCGCTTTACAATACTCAAGCAGATCAGTCATATACTCTCTGCTCTTGTCGGTAAAATAGAGCTTTTTCTGCTTGCCTGATGGACAATCGGAATATTTTGCAATAGATGAAAATCCCTTCATGCATGATGTTTTTGCAAAATACATTCCAACTCTTGTGGCAAAGGTGTGCGCACATTTGTCAATATCCTTCCAATTGCTGTGATATAGCTTTAAAGGGTTTCTAAAGTTGTCCTGCTCATCCTTTGGCACAATCTCTTGTATTGTATCAAGCCTGTTTTCCTCATTATGGATATTGTCTATCCAGCTATGCAGCTTTACCGATCTGTCGTAGTAGCTGTCATTTTGTAAAAAGCCATTCACTTCAAAAACCACAACCTTCGGATGCTGTCTGGTGAGAGCTTCTCTGAGCATTGATTTGTACAGGCTGCCGGGCACTCCTGATACCCCAAGCGAGTATGATGTGTATCCATAATTCTTCCAGGCCTCGGTTGCACTGTAATCAGCGTATACCTCGCTGGCTCCTATCATCATCACATCAATTGTGTTCTTCGGCTCCTTATAAAAGCCCTCTATAGTCGCAATATTGACAGCATCCGTCATCTTAAAAAATGTCGAGACAAACGAAAACAGCACGACAAATACCAAGGCAAACGCTCCTATACGGATTACCTTACGGTGTCTGCCTTTTCCTTCGTCTGTGCTGTTTATGGGTTTGTTTTTTATAATTTTCTCTTTTACTTTTGTAAATCTCATAACCGTCTTCATCTCCAAGCTTCTTTTTACCGTACCGTGTATTAACTGTAACGACATTATAGCCTATTATTGAAGCTAAAAACTGATATTCCAAAAATCTTAATATAATATTAAAAATCTAAAGCTGTTACTCGTACTTGAGTCCTATCATTGTAAGCCCATGTGCCGGGGCTGTAGGACCTGCTGCTGCCCTGTCTGTTGCGGCTATTATGCCCTTCATCGCATCGGCCGGCATATCGCTTCCACCTATCTTCACAAGTGTTCCTGCGATTATGCGCACCATATTGTACAAAAAGCCGTTTCCTGTCACACGTATTGTGATGATGTCACCGGCCTTTGACACCGTACAGTCATATATCGTGCGGACTGTGGTCTGTGCCTGCGAGTTTGCCGAGCAGAAGCTTGCAAAATCATGCTCTCCTATAAGATATTTTGCAGCCTCACTCATCTTTTCTGTGTCAAGCGGATAATGATAGAAATATGTGTCAAGCCTGCGTGTCGGATTTCTGAACCTCGCATTTAATATGCGGTATTCATAGGTTTTACGGCTCTTTGAGAAGCGTGGATGAAAATCATCGCTTACCTCACAGGAATCGACCACCACTATATCCTCCGGCAGCTTCTGATTCAGTGCATACGATATCTTTTCCGCCGGCATGCGGGTATTGGTATCAAACATACACACATTTCCAAGTGAATGCACTCCCGCATCGGTGCGGCTTGCTCCTGTCACCTTTATATCCTCCTTTAACAGGCGGCTCAGGTGCTCGTTTAATACCTGCTCAATTGTTATGCCGTTTGGCTGTATCTGCCAGCCGCAGTAATTTGTGCCATCGTAGGCTACAATCATTTTTACACGCATATATCTCTCCTGTTATGGCTGCACTATCTATTTCACTATCTGAAAATAAGATTGCCCAGATTCACCGGCAGAAGGATTCTAAGCACTATCACAACCGCTAAAAACGCAAATATGAAAAGATATGCTATTTTATCGTCCTTTTCATATACGAGCGGCTTCATCTTTGTCCTGCCCTCTCCACCATTGTAGCATCTGGCCTCCATGGCCATTGCGAGGTCATCCGCACGCCTGAAGGCCGATACGAAAAGCGGCACTAAAAGAGGCACCATGCTCTTTGCTCTTTTTATGATATTTCCATGCTCAAAATCAGCACCTCTTGCCATCTGTGCTTTCATTATTTTGTCCGTCTCCTCAATAAGGATTGGAATAAAACGAAGCGCTATCGACATCATCATGGCTATCGCATGCACCGGAACATGTATTTTGTTTAAAAAACCCAGTGATTTCTCAAGACCGTCCGTGAGCTGGTTTGGTGTGGTGGTGAGTGTCATGAGCGAGGTTCCTATAATGAGCAGCACAAGTCGTATCATCATGGTTGCTGCATTTATCAGTCCGGTGTCAGAAATATGCAGTATACCGTATTCCCAGATTGTATACTCTCCCTGTGTGAAAAACACGCTGAAGCATGCTGTAAAAAGCAGCAGTATTATAATGGATTTGAGTCCCTTTACCATGAACTTAAATGGCACCTTTGATATCTTTATAACTGCGGCAAGCGCGGCAACTATAAACAGCACACCGGCTATTCCTTTGTAGGAAAACAGCGCAATAATATATATAAGTGTTGCGAAAAGCTTTACTCTTGGGTCCAGTTTATGTATTGGCGACTGCGCCGGATAATACTGGCCTATGGTAATATCACGAATCATTTTTGTATTCCTTCCTCATAATTTGTATCAAAATGTCAGCATTGGTGAGCTATTTAAAGGCTCTTAGTATTGAGTCCCTCGCCTCCGCAACTGTCGTCGCCGAAAGGTCAACCGGTATACCCTTTTCCGCCAGATCATGCATCAGATATGTGACCTGCGGTGCTGCAAGTCCGACTGCCTCGAGCTCCTTGTAGTGTGAGAATACCTCCTTCGGCACTCCGTCAAACATCACCTCTCCTGAATTCATAACAATGATGCGATCCACATACTCCGCAACATCCTCCATGCTGTGTGATACGAGTATGATTGTAATACCCAGATCCTTTTTCATCTGTAAAAGCAGTCCCAGTATCTCATCTCTGCCCGCAGGATCCAGTCCCGCTGTCGGCTCATCGAGTATAAGTACGTCAGGGTGCATTGCAAGTACTCCTGCTATGGCTACACGCCTTTTTTGTCCTCCGGACAAATCAAATGGTGGCTGATAGTAGAGATCCTCCGGAAAATGTACATTCTGCAGTGCCTCATAGGCTCTTAGCTCCACTGTTTTTCTATCGAGCCCCTGATTTTTCGGTCCAAAGCATACATCCTCAAAGTTGGTTGTCTCAAAAAGCTGATGCTCCGGATACTGGAACACCATCCCCACCTTGTGACGCAGCTTGCTTAAATCATAATCATTGTCATATATATCCTGTCCATTGTAGTATATATGACCGCTTGTTGCCTTCAAAAGGCCGTTCATATGCTGGATAAGTGTGGATTTTCCCGAACCGGTGTGACCGATTATTCCGATAAACTCTCCATCATTTATCTCAAGGCTTACATCCTTAAGTGCCTGCACCTTGTAGGCTGAGTCGGCACTGTAGCAATAGTTTATGTGATCTAGAATTATTGACATATTTTCTCCCGCCTATCTGTTTTTCAGCGCAACAAGCGCATTTACAAGTTCTTCTCTCGTCAGGATTCCATCAGGGATATCGAGCCCTGCCTTTTTGAGCTCATCGGCTACCAGTGTCACCTGCGGCACATCAAGCCTGTGCTCCTTCAGCTCGTCCACCCTTGAAAAAATCTCACGCGGTGTGCCGTCCATGACCACCTTGCCCTTTTCCATGACATAGACATGGTCTGCGCCGACCACCTCCTCCATGTAATGGGTGATGAGAATAATGGTCACGCCCTTTTTCTTATTGAGCTCATGGGCTGTGGCTATGACCTCCTTGCGGCCGTTTGGGTCAAGCATGGCTGTAGGCTCGTCAAATACTATGCATTTTGGCTCCATTGCCACAACTCCCGCGATTGCCACACGCTGCTTCTGTCCTCCGGAGAGCTTGTTCGGTGAATGTGTGCGGTACTTTGTCATACCGACAGCCCTTAGTGCATAGTCCACGCGCTGCCAGATTTCATCTGTCGGCACACCGATATTCTCAGGTCCAAAGCCCACATCCTCCTCCACGACATTGGCGATAATCTGATTGTCGGGATTCTGGAAAACCATACCTGCACTTTTCCTGACAGGTATGACATTCTCTTCCTTTGACACATCCATGCCATCCACCCATATGGTGCCGTCGCTCGGCGCAAGAAGTGCATTGATATGCTTTGCAAGAGTTGATTTTCCTGAACCATTGTGACCGAGGATTGCAATAAACTGTCCCTCTTTTATGTCGAGGTTTACGTTGTCGAGTGCTGTAGTGATTGACTCTACATTGCCTTCCTCGTCTCTTCGTATAAATTCATGTACTAATTTGCTTGTTTTAATTATGCCCATTTCTTTTTCCTAAAAATCTACCGTATTTACAATTATCATAGCTGTTAAAGCCCAAATAGCTGCCAAAAATATGCGCTTTGCCGCTTGATTTAGTCATCCCAGCTCAGGTGATGAAGCTCTCCCTCAAGCCTCATATGATCAAAATTATTCTGTCTCAATGCCTCGTAGAGCACGATAGCTACTGAATTTGACAGATTAAGTGACCTTGTCTCACCTATCATCGGTATCCTGATGCACTCATCCGGATGCTCCTTTAGTATCTCCTCCGGAATGCCTGCGCTTTCCTTGCCAAACATAATATAGCAGTCTGGCTCAAAATGAGCATCAGAGTACACATGTCTGCCCTTTGTTGTCGCATAATATATCTTTGCGCCCGGATTTCTCTCAAGGAAATCCTCCCAGTCCACATATGTGGTGACGTCGAGGTCCTTCCAGTAATCCATTCCGGCTCTCTTTAGTGCCTTCTCTGAAAGTGAGAATCCAAGCGGCTCTATAAGATGAAGCCTCGTGCCTGTCGCGACGCAGGTTCTTCCGATATTTCCTGTATTTGCCGGAATTTCCGGCTCATGTAACACTATGTTCAGCTTTGCCATTTTGTCTCCTGTCAATTTAAACTATTTATTATCCATCCCGGCGCGAAGCTCTGTGACAAACTCCTCAATGCGGCCGAGCGCCTCCTTTAAATCATCAAGCGAATATGCATATGATATACGTAAAAAGCCCTCACCGCACTCTCCGAATGCAGTTCCCGGAACCACGGCAATCTTCTTGCTATTTAGAAGCTTTGTGGCAAACTCATCGGATGTCATGCCAAACTCCTTGATGCTTGGGAACGCATAAAAGGCCCCGAAAGGCTCAAAGCACTTAAGCCCCATCTCCTTAAAGCGGTGAAGCACATAGCGTCTGCGGCCGTTGTATTCATCCCTCATCTGTGCAACATCCTCATCGCCGTTTTTCATAGCCTCGACAGCCGCATACTGGCTCGTGGTCGGCGCACACATGATTGCAAACTGATGAATTTTTAGCATCTGCTTTAAAATGGTCTCAGGTGCACATGCATATCCAAGCCTCCAGCCTGTCATGGCATAAGCCTTGGAAAAACCGTTTATGAGCACTGTTCGCTCCTTCATTCCCGGAAACGATGCTATAGATACATGCTTATCCACATATGTAAGCTCCGAATAAATCTCGTCACTTATCACAAACAGATCATGCTCCTTAACCACCTGAACGATTGCTTCAAGGTCTGCTTTTTCCATGATAGCGCCTGTAGGGTTGTTAGGGAAAGGCATGATAAGTATCTTTGTCTTTGGAGTGATAACAGCCTCAAGCTCCTCGGCTGTCAGCCTGAAATCATTTTCCTCCTTGAGCTCCACAATCACAGGTGTGCCTCCTGCCAAAACAGTACATGGCACATATGAAACATAGCTTGGCTGCGGGATAATCACCTCATCTCCCGCATCGAGCATGGCGCGCAGTGCGATATCTATAGCCTCGCTGCCGCCGACAGTTACCATGATCTCTTTGTTGTAATCATATGTCATGCCGTATCTTCTGTCGAGATATCTTGCAATCTCAACCTTTAACTCCTTGAGTCCGGCATTTGAGGTGTAGAAGGTGCGTCCCTTTTCAAGTGAATATATGCCCTCATCCCTGATATGCCACGGTGTGTCAAAATCAGGCTCACCTACTCCGAGCGAAATCGCATCCTTCATCTCGCTCACTATATCAAAAAACTTACGGATGCCCGATGGCTGGATAGTCTTTATTGTACTGGATAAAGGGTCTCTCATTATGACATAATTCCCCTTTCATCGGATTTGACAGGTGCCGCCATGATAGTTCCATGGTCCTTGTATTTCTTCAGTATAAAGTTTGTCTTTGTCGAAAGCACCTGATCCAGTGTAGAAAGCTTATCTGTCACAAACTGTGATACCTCGCGCAGAGTCTTGCCCTCGAGTGTGACCATGAGGTCGAAACCGCCTGAGATAAGGTATACAGACTTCACCTCAGGATAGTTGTATATACGCTCGGCAATCTTGTCGAAGCCCATGCCGCGCTGTGGTGTCACTCTGACCTCTATCATGGCTGTGACCTTCTCAAGGCCTGCCTTGTCCCAGTCAATCAGTGTGTGATATCCGCAGATGACATTCTCCTGCTCCATAGCAGCAATCTCGTTTGCCACACTTGCCTCATCCACACCAAGCATGATTGCAAGCTCCTTCAGGTTTATCCTGCTGTTTTTCTCTATAAATGTTAATATCTTTTCTCTCATGATATATATTCTCCTGATTCAAATATATTAGTTGAAAACCTTGTATATCTCGTCAGTCTGGGCAGTCTCCAAAAATCGTCTCTCCTCGCCTGAAATCAGCACTCTGTCGTTTGAATCGGTTGTAGCACCGACTATAACAGCATTTTGTCCTGTTTTCTCAAGCTCTCTGACCACGCGGGTACCATCTGCAGCTATGATTATCAGACTTCCTCCTGACAAAAGCTTATACGGGTTTATGTCAAAAAATTCACTTATTTCAATCGTATCCTGCCTGATAGGGAGCTTCTTTAAATCGATGTCAAGACCAATTCCCGAAGCCTCTGCCATATCCCAGAGTGCTCCAAAGATGCCTCCCTGCGAAGCGTCATGGATTGCCGCCACACCGGCGCCAATCGCGGATGCAGCCTCCATCGCGGTGGAAATATGGTCTATATATGCTGCTGATTTATCTATAAATGCCTTGGAAAATCTCGTTTCAAGCTCGGCTCTTTTCTCATTTGCAAGAATTGCTGTGCCCTCAAGCCCCACATAGCCTGTCACTATTACGTCCATGCCCGGTGCTGCTGCCGATGATGGTGTAAGCGCCAGCTCATAGGCCTCACCTATTGCTGTAACTGTCACCACGATATTCTTCACCGCACGGCTCACCTGTGTATGCCCGCCAAGCACCACAATGCCTGCTTCCTCACATACAGCATCAATCGCTCTCACTGTCTCGCGAAGCACGGCTTCGTTTTCTGTGGTAGGTACAAGCAGTGCCAGCTCTATCCCAACAGGGTCTGCCCCCATGGCATAAATATTGTTCAATGCATCATAAACTGCGCAGTTAGCACGCACATGCTTATCCGATACATCAAGCGTGAACGTCTGGGTAGCTGTAACTAACTTAGTTTGGCCGCCTGCCTGCATGGAAATCACCGCACAGTCCTCACCTACTGCCGGTTTAAAAAGTATTCTGTCGCTTTTGGTATGAAGTTGTTTTAAGACAGAGCGCTTTAAAACCGACTCTGATATTTTACCGTTTTTCATGTGTTTTCCTGTTCCTAATAATAATATGTTTTGTATACTGTTGCAGCCTGGTGCATTGATTGCAAATAACTACATCAGAAACAACTACCTGCGGGCATTTACTGCGTCTGTGCTCCCTGTGCCTGTCCTGCCGCATTCTGGTCTGTCGGCTGTGTCTGAGCACCTTGTGTCTGCCCTGCTGCATTCGGATCTGTAGTCTGTGTCTGCGCGCTCTGTGTCTGAGCTGCCGCGTTTGGATCCTGTGTCTGGGTTGCCTGAGCCTGTGCTGCCTGAACCGCTGCTGCCGCAGACGCAGCAATGGATTTAACCGAGCCCTCATCATTAGCCGCTGCCGCCGCCTGAAGCTGCGCAACAACCTCCGCTGATGCTCCTGCCGTACCAACCGTCACGATTTTTGGTGATGACTTGTACTTGCTGTTGTTGAATACCTCATCGCTCTGCACTGTTCCATCAACTGTGACCGTCTTCCATAGCCTTGCGGTCACTCCCTTGTGCGCAGACTGCTCGGTGTTGAAATAACCGACCGGCTGACCTGCATCAAACTTAAACTGCGTGACCGGATCCTCCTCGGAAAGTGTCTCACTCCTGAAGGAAATTTCCCTGTTTGCGGGTCTCGTCTCCACTCCGTACACATTGAAGGTGATGACTCCACCACTGCAATAGCCCTCTATATACACCGGATTGTCCAGATTATTTTTAAACTTAAGATCCTTGTAGGTTCCTGCAATTGCCGCATCGTCAGATGGCTTTACATAGCTTACTATCATGGAATGGTTGTAGCGCTGCACTATGTCAAGCTCAGCCCTTATAACCGCATTGTAGAGAGTGGTCGCAACCTGACACACACCTCCACCTACCGAGTCCACTACCTGACCGTTCTCATATGCGCCTGCTATCTGATAGCCGTTGTCAGTTGTGATAGGGCTGATAGCCTCGTAAACCGAGAACTGCTCACCCGGATATATGACACTGCCGTTTATCAGGCTGCACGCGTTCTTTACATTGGTTGCACGCCCTACTGCCGAGCTGCTGAAATCGGTAGAAAAGCCTCCCAGATTATCCTTAATCTTTGAGAGCTCTTCCTTTGAACCCCTCGGCTGGACCGTATTTGTGACCAGCTCTATCTCATTCGCCGAGCCATCCCAGCTATTCTGCAAAAAGTCATTTATAGCATAGACTGATTTTACCACATCGACCTCTTTGCCTTCCTGTCCCGGAACAAAATCGAAGCTGTTGCCGTTTCTCTGCAGCGAATTGTCAACTGCCTTTATATTGAGCTCGTCGCTCTTATCATAAATCATCTTTGCGGTCTTTTGTTTATCAACCGACAGATACATATTGACGGCAACATTGCCCTTTTTGAGCTCCTCTGACTCCACAAATCTGTCAATCAGGCTACCCTCATGGCACACTGAAAGAGCCTCGTCCACCGCTGCATCAGTGTCCGCCGAAACAGACATTTCCTGTGCTGTTGCATCAAATGAACCATTGGCACCCTTTAATGAAAAGGATGTATCCTTTATGCTGTCAACATAGGCATCAACTGCTTTTTTTGCTTCTTCCTTTGTCATACCGCCTACATCCACACTGCCAATGCACACACCCTCTGTAATTGTCTGTACCTTTGCCTTCTTTGTGCCTGACGAACCGCTTGCATATGCACTTACCATGCCTGATGCTGCCACAAGCACAAATGCCATTGTACCCAGTAATAATGCTTTTTTATTAATCTTCATTTCCGCTTCCTTTTCCTGAGGCTGTTAAAATCGCCCCTGTCATCCGCTTAACTGAACTGCATTTTATATCATATTATCATAATTTTTCCATATTTCAAGAAAAGCTATACAAGACTTGACACAAATGTTGTCACCAGCATCGCTGCTATAACCACTATTATCACTATAGCAACCACCTTCTGATTTCTTTTTTTATTAAAATCGTACATACTATTCACCTCTGTTCAAAAATGAGTTATACTATTTTCATATATGAGAAAGGATTTTCCAACATATGATTCCAATTTGTCTAATTTTATTCATTTTATTTATTGCAGTGATTACTTTTGCCATAAAGAGAGCTGATTCTGCCCAGGCAAAGGTCACCGAGGAGTTCTGGGAAAAGGAGCGTAAGGCCAACTCAACCCTCCGCGGAGATACCACTGACCTGTGTTATATTACCATACCGGAAAAGTTTTTTCCATTAAATAATGATAAAATAAATGATTTAAGGGATAAAACCCTTGTCAATCTCACCGGAATGACAAACACTGATTTAAAGCTTAAATATGGCATTCTCAATTTTAAAAAGCTGTCTGAATATGACGATAATTTCACAAAATTTGTTTCAATGCTGCCGGACTATTACAATAGGCTTAAGGAAGCAGGCTATGAATCGCTGGGCAATGAACTGCTTGAGCTTGCAGTGGAGCAGGGTGCCGATTCAAAGAACGTATACAGTCTGTTAGCCAACGCCTTCATCAGCATGTCAAAAGCTGACAGGCTTGCGGAGCTTATCGAGAAAGCAAAGCAGCTCAATTCTCTTTCAAGGGATGGAATCGTTTCTATGCTTGAGAGCCTACAGACTGATACCGCCCCGGCTGGTAATTAATTTGCGTTGTAGCTTATTTGCGTTATAGCTTATTGTATTATAGCTTATTGTATTAAAACTTATTCCGAGCCATCCTCACACCTATTAATGTACTTACTGTGATATTCATCGTACAGCCTTGAGGCCTGACTTCTGGTCAGGTTGTCCCACGATATGACATCTGCTATCCCATACTCAGCCATCAGCTCCTTTAGCTGTCTGACCTGATGTGCTGTGGCAGGTGTCTGTTTTTTTGCCTTGTATACAAGCGGCTTTGACTCCACCGGCTCACCCTTTTCATCCATCAGTGCAAGCAACTTTTCAAATATCTGCTTTGTCTCTATCGCATCATCGAGCGCCCTGTGGGCATTTTCCCTGCTCACACCAAAATACTCACACAAATCCTCCAGCTTCTTCGACTGCTCAGCAGGCAGACATTTTCTGGCTATTTTCAGCGTATCATATGCATTCAGCGAGAGAGTTCGCTTGTGATTTACCGCCCACTGCTTTAAAAAGCTGTAATCAAAGGTCACATTCTGCCCGAGTATGATATCATCCCCGATAAAATCAAGCAGGTTATCCACAGCCTCGTCCATATCTGCCGCGTTTTCCACATCACTGTCGGTAATTCCCGTTAATTCCTGCACACGCTGTGGAATATGCTGCTTCGGATTTACCAGTGTGGATATCGTATCCACTATCTCGCCGCCCCTCACACGTGCCGCACCTATCTCTATTATCTTGTCATTTTTAGCTGAAAGACCTGTCATTTCCAGGTCAATCACCGTGTAATTTTTTATATTATCTATGTTGCTCATTTTTCTTAGTCCGTAAACCTTCCCGGCTTTTACCACTATAGTCATTTCACATTACTGTTATTTTATATACTCCGCTATAGCCATATCGCTTTACTGCTATTTTATATACTCCGCTATAGCCATATCGCTTTACCGTTATTCTACATACTCCACCAGCGCCTGGTGGTCAAGCGGGTCTCTCATGTCGTAGTGGAAAAGCGCCCACACCGGCTCCTTATGATACTTTGGAAGCTCATCCAGCTTGCGCGTATGCTTGTCCGGAAAAATATAGTGGAACGGCTCCACATGCGACAGCTTTCCATTCTTACAGTATGCATGTGTCATGTGCTTGAAGCTTCCTATATCTGTGGCCCACACCGGGCGGCTCTTGCAGTTCTCACGATAGTACAAATCAAAGATGAGTGACTCCTGAATCATTTTGTAAATCTGCGCATTTTCATCAAAATCAGTATTATCTCTATCTCCGGCATTTCCGGATAATCCCACAGAAGCCATATCATCGCTGTCACAGCCATGCAGGTATAAAGCCAGAAATTCAAGCAGTATCTCGCACCTTCTGATGCGCGAATGGCTCATTCCAAAATAGCCGTTTGCCTCATAAAAATCTCCAAGCTCCTGAAAAAACTCAAACGCACTGTCAAAGATACACTCCATAAGCTTCATCGTAATCTCAAACTGTCCGCTGTTGTAATAAACCTCAAGCATCTCCTCGACGCGCTTTATTTTTATCACATCATCAAACGAAAGCCATTTTGTGGACATAACCTCATACGGTGGCTTGTCATGGTACACAATACCATATTCCGCGGCATGCTCAAACATATACGAACCCTTGAGTACCTTTAAAAATCCAAGCTGCAGCTGGTTTGGCTTAAGCTCATAAATCTCATCAAAGGAACGCCCAAAGCTGTCATAGTCCTCGTATGGCAGCCCTGCAATCAAATCCAGATGCTCATGGATATTGTTGCCGCTTTGAATGAGCCTCACAACCTCCTTAAGCCTCTCAAGCTTCATAGTCCTGTGAATCTCCTTAATCGTGACCTCATTGGTGGACTGCACACCGATTTCAAGCTGTATCAGCCCCGGCCTCATATCAGAAATCAACTCAAGCTCCTCCTGATTCAGCAGATCCGCCGATATCTCAAAGTGAAAGTTTGTCACACCATTATCATTCGCCTTTATAAAGCGCCACAGCTCCATGGCATGAGCATGATTGCAGTTGAAGGTTCTGTCCACAAACTTAATCTGAGGCACCTTCTGGTCTATAAAAAACTTAAGCTCCCTTTTGACAATCTCAGTATCCCTGAAACGCAGTGTCTTATCCACCGATGACAGACAGTAGCTGCACGAAAACGGGCATCCCCTGCTGCTCTCGTAGTAGATGATGCGGTTTGAAAAATCATCGAGAGTATCATAGCAGAATGGGATTTCACTCATGTTTTTGATTGGGCGTGGACTTGTGAATACTATTTCACCGACTTTATTGCCTCCTATGTTGTTCACACTTGTACTATTACCTGTGCTGTTTTTTCTGAAGGCAATGCCTGCAATATCACTCAGCTTTCTTTTATGCGCATAGTAACCGCACAGCTCTCTAAAGGTATCCTCTCCCTCGCCTATCATCACACCGTCTATGTATGGATTTTCCCGCAGAAATGCCTCCACCTCGTAAGACACCTCAGGGCCTCCAACCCATATCGGCACTGACGGACAAAGCTTTTTATACTCGCGTGCAATATCAGTCACATAATCAATATTCCATATATAGCATGAAAAACAAAGTACGTCAGGCTTTCTCTTATAAAGCTCCTCAAGAATGTAATCCTTTTGATTGTTTATCGTGTATTCCGCAAGCTCCACAGCATCCCTATACTCCCCGGCACAGGCGCGCAGTGAGTAAACTGCGAGGTTTGAATGTATGTATTTTGCATTGATTGCTGTCAGTAAAATGTTCATGGTTTCTCCTTAAAAAATGACCCTTGAATGTAGACTTTATGCGACATTCAAAGGTCTGCTTCGTATTATTGCAGCATCCGTTCAATTTTATTTTTTTAACGGCTGCATTGGTACAAATTCAATTTTCAACTGCATCCCCATTCCATGCGCAAGCCTCTTTAAAAGTTTCAAAGATGGATTTCTTGTACCATTCTCAAGCTTACTAATATCCGCCTGATCAATGCCTGTACGTGCCGCAAGCTCTTTTTGAGTCAAATTATTTTTAATGCGCGCATCTATCATAGCCCTTATAACATCCATCTCAGGCTGAAGATCGTCCCACTCTTTTTTTACGTCAGGATTTTTAAGCTGCTCCTGTAAATAATCATCATATCTCATATTATTTACCATGCCTTTCTATATAATCTCTTCTATATTTCTTAGCCTTTTCAATTTCACCAGCCGGTGTCCTCTGAGTTTTTTTAATGAATCCATGTGTCAGTACTATTCTTCCTTCATAATAGAAAAAATATAATACTCTCGAAATATCTGTTCCTACCTTAGCTCGCAATTCAAAAATCCCATCACCTAGCGGCTTGCTGTATGGTTCTCTCAGCAACGTGCCTTTTTCTTCCAATAGTTTAATTTCCATCAATAGCTTTGCTCGCATCTTAACATTTAAACTATCTAAAAAATCTTTTACCGGAATTTTGTCCCCATTCTCATAAAATTCAGCAATAAATCCACCCATAACTCTTCCCCACTATCTTCACAAAATATTATATGGTATTTTTACCATATTGTCAAATCAGTTACTTTAATTTACATAGTCATATTAACAAGTCTGTCATAAATGCCACTTGCAAACAGCACCATCATGCCAATCGTGCAGATTACCGACAGTACAAATCCTATTATTGATGTAATCATACCGGCAGTTGCTATTGCATTGTTATACTGCTTTGCCCTTTTTGACATTTTGGAAGCAAGCATGCCGACAATTCCAAGTCCCATCAGATATCCAAAAAACGAGAAAATAATACTGCAAATACCAAGCACCAGTGAAACCACTGCCAGCTTAGCGCCCTCCCTCTCGTCATCTATGATGGTCACATTGTTGTAAAGCATCTCAAGACGGATACGCCTTGACTTACGCAGCATAACAAGCATAGGAATACCGAGCACGACAAATGCAATACAGTTCATTGCCGAAAACTCATTAATCCTGTCGGCCACTCCGCCTCCCTCAAATATTCCCGATGATAAAAGCCCTCCCATATCTACAACAGTATGGAAAATGGCAAGCATCCAGAAATTGCGTGTAGACGCGTATATCATACAAAACAGCACACCCATGAGACCTGCTGAAATAACCTGTATCAGACAACTGCTGAACTTAACCCCTGCGCCCATATTGGAAAAATGCATCAATCCAAACAGTACGCCTCCCAAAACTACGGCTCCTGTGATTCCACCTTTCGTCTTTGGAAAAGCTCTCAGCAGCAGATTAAACACCACTCCTCTGAACACCAGCTCCTCAACGAGCCCTACAAGGCAGACCGCAATAAAGAAAAAGATGATGTTGTAAAATGCCTTCACATCACCATGCTCACCCAAAAAGCACAAATAAATGCCTGAAACAACAGCATACAAACAGTACACTATGAAAAAACCGCCTGTGTATAAGCTTCTTGTCCATCCTGCTGCATTTTCCTTAAAAATATCCCACAGCCCAAATATATATGTGATGCCAAGAAAAATAACTAAAACAACGGTCTCCACAATAGCCTGCAGCAGATAGTCATCCGCCTTTTCCATGCCAGGAATCAATCCCAGAACTTTTCCGCTCCACTGCAAGGGTGCAATGAAAAGAAAGACTGCAAGAATGGCAAATATTATATTTGCCGGTGCCGAAAGGTTTCTCAATTTCTGTTTCATAACTTTAAATCTCCTCATTTGTGTTTAATTTGATATGAAAATATTCTATAGCATTTACTTTGATATTACAAGCTCTGGATAATCAAAATTCCTGTCTATTATTTTACTTGAATTCAGCACTCCGTCAATATCTAAAAAACAGCCATTTACGGTCTTTCCATAATGGTTAATAACACACCGATTTCTGCCACAGATGAGGGAATTGAGGATATAAAATGGACTTTCATAAGGACAAGAAAACCAAAGAAAAATATAAAAGCAAAAAGAAAGAGAGGGCTCATCGTCCCTCTCTTTCTCGCCTATCAGTATGTCATCCACCGAAGTGTGCAACAGCCTGCTCAAGGCATACAGGTTGTCGACCGTCGGAAGGCTCTCACCACGCTGCCACTTGTAAACGGCCTGCGTTGATTCGAAGCCCATATACTCCGCAACATCAATCACCCTGAGGTTATTGTCCTTGCGGAGCTGATTGATTCGTTCTCCGGTAGCTTTAAGATCTAATACTGGATAATTCATATGAATGCCTCCTTGTGTAAATTCGTTCGGTACGTCACTTACTAATTACAACATCCTCTGCATACGCATCAGACACCGCTGTTTTTCAATGGATGTAAGGCTATTATTATCGATTGCTACGTTTTGTGTGGTGCTATAATACATCAATTCATTTTATTTGTAAAGATTTTTTATTTTCTTTAAGAATATCTTCAACCGCCTATATTTCAGAAAGAATTAACTGAACTTCATATTCCAAATAAATATCTGTTGAGTATCTGTTTAACATGCTTTCCTTACAATATCCGTCTCTCTTATATGCTTATATAGACAGTTTTCTTCCTCGACACATATATCATAAGATGGCTCGTCATCCTGCTCGAAGGTTCCATATGCGTCCACTATTTGAATCATGCCACACTTTTCATCGTCCCTGAATTTAAAAACTACCATATCGTTGCGTTTGAATTTTGGCATTCCGATAATTGGAACCCTGCCATATTCCGGCAGTTGCTCATCCAAATTGATAATCTTTTTATACAATAACGTATGGTTCTCATCTACATTGAAATCATGGTGATAATGCCCAAAGTACCAATGCTTATACTCAAGCTTAGATTCTAGCTCCTGCAAATAATCAGTCAATATGTCCGGCTTACTATTTCCATCAACATAGCTCATAATTTTATTTTGAAGCTCAGTTGCACAACAATGAGTTATCACATAATCTACTTTATAATCAGTCTTTTGCAGATTCAAAAGCCCTTCCTGCATCTCCTCTTCTGAAGGCAATTCCTGACTCCACCAAGATTCTCCAATTATCCTATACGGTAAATACAATGATCTTGCCCTTTGAACCATAAATTCAAATTCACAAGATGTTCTATCAAGTATTCCGCCATGTGTGTCGTGAGATGAAGCTCCACCGAATGTGAAAAATGTCTTTCCCTCAATATTGAATATCTGGCCTCTCTCAAGTAATATCACCTTGTCTCTCACGATATGACGAACATTGCCACCATGCCATTTTTCAATTGGATATTCATCTATCATATCATAATTCTCATGATTTCCCTGTACCCATAGTAAAGTATATGGTTTTTCAGCAAACCACTTACAGTTCCATTCAAATGTCTTATCCTTTGACCAGCACAGACCCAGATCACCACATACTATGATATAATCGTTCTCTCCTATTTCCCAATCATACTTTTTAAAATATTTATTTGATAATCTTGTAAACTCATTATGTGTATCACCTGTTAAATAGACCATATTTTCCTCTATCTTTCATCTTATATGATTTAAAAGCATATTATAAAAATTTTCATACTCATCAGGTTTCATCATCCACCCTCTGTATATCGCCCTTCTCAAATCCACCGGCTCACTTGTAAGTATCAGCCTATGATTAACAAACCAGCTCTCATATACAAATATGATTATATCAAATAGCCCTGTATCCAGTGCCCCTTTATATTCAGCTTGTAAATCCTCGTCCACCTAATTCTTTGAAAAATAACTGGACGGAAATATTATCAAATCTACCTTCATTTAAATATCCTCTGCCTGAAATGCTACATTATTTCTTATAAGTTCATATGTATTGACATTCAAACATATTTCATTTTTGCCTAGTGCTCTATCAATCTGAATGTCTTATAGTTTGTATCGTCCTGTGGGCTGCAGTATATCGCAAACTCGATATTTTTAAATGCATGCATATAATCTTTAATCACATTTTTTGCAGCATATGCAACGATATTTGCTTTATTCATAAAAGCTCCACATCCAAATGCTCCAAGTATTACTGTATCGTTTCCTTCAGAAACGGCAACATCCAGTATGCGTCTTAATCTCTTCTCATGTATTTCAAGCATTTCCTTATCGCTGATTTTTGCTGCCTTTTTGCCATCGCCTGTATTATGTTTATTGCTTGGCATGGCTCTTAAATTCGGTGCTGCGCAAGTGATTACATTTACCTTATACCACTCATTCTCTGGCAATAAAGCCGGGTTATTTGTATCGCTTTTAAATACAGTTACCTCTGGTGTATAAATGATATCGTCGTTATGTAATGGATTTCTTGCCTGCTTATGAGGTGTATAAAATCCATCCCACATATCAGGTGAATTCAGACAGAAATAAAGATATGAACACCTGCACAGGCACTCCTCCTGGGCAGTTGAACCTCTTACAACACCTCCGCCCGGATTTGAAGCAGATGCAAAATTGTGTACAGCTACCTTATTATCTCTATATGCCTTTGCAGCCTCAAACGTTCTCTTCTTTGAAACAATCACTTTTGCAGGCTCATCATATATATTTAGATTCGGTTTCTCCAAAGCATCTGTTTCCAATATTAGTTTCTGTCCACTTGCAGATGCCTTTAAGTCAGCATTAAGCTTTCCATTTGTTTTGCTTAATCTCTCTGTATCCTGAAATATTAATACATTTTCTTCTCTTCCCATAATGATTCTCCATTTCTTTAAAAAATGCCTGTGTTACCAGCATTTTCTATGCCATAGCTGTCTCTCCTTCCATTATACCTTACAATTCCGTCTACTGTTAATTTTATTTTCTTCATCCTGTTTTTTCAATAAACCTGTGGTTTACTTTTTTCATGTCAGTTCTTGCTGACATAATGATAATACACCAACTTCGAGAAACTATTTTCATGAGAAGTATACACCTTATTTCAAGCAAAGTATTTCATACTTCAATGGACAGCAAAAAAGCCCTGTCCTTACGAACAGAGCCCTATGCATTATTTTGCACTTACAAGCCTTACTATCACATCAATTCCAGCCGCCCAAAAGAGTATCGCCCCCACGATATATACCTTTGTCTTCTGCTCAAAACCGAAGTGATATCCAGTGTAAATGCCTGCCACTATACAGACAACAGTGAGCAGCGCCACCATTATCATAATGGTGAAAAGTCCGGTACCAAGAAAGCCGAATGCTATTCCTGCAAGAACCGTATAAAATGCGGTGATTCCTGCTATCCTTAACACTCTTTTCATGTCAAGCTGTGCCTGACAATGCTCCTCAATCCTTTCATTTCTTATAGCCTTTCCTATAAGCCTGATCCCCAGTCCTATCAGTATTCCGATAGAAATTATCTCTCCTAAAAGTGCTTCATCCTTCACCGAGTATTTCCCATTAAGAAAGCTTGACAGGAAATACCCGATGTACATTGCTAACAACTGGCAAACTGCAACTATGAAGCAAATGGCTGTAAGCTGTTTCTTATTTACTTTCTGGATCAGGGATCCCTGACATTCCATCGCAACGAAAATCTCCAGCGAGCTTCCCGCCACGATTAACAGATATTCTATCCAGCCCATTTTTGCCTCCCATGATATTTAAACATCCGTAACTGTTAATTATAATTATTTGTCACTATCTGCCTTAGCATCTATTGAAGCTAATTTATATATGAACTTAACGCTGCCCGTCTGTCCATCAGCAATTGCTGAGTATGTCTGATATTCCTCACCTGCGTCAATTACTGCCTGGAGCTTGTCGGTGAATGGCTTTAAGTCACCGTTGTATGCGTCGAGAATCTTGTTGATTCCCTCCTCATTGAACTGTACCATACCGTCTGCAAGTGTGTGTGCACCCTCTGAAAGTGTCTTAGAACCTGTTGTGAGCTGGTCAACACCTGAAACTATCTGATTTGTTCCATCTGCAAGCTGTGAGGCTCCGCTGTTGAGCTGTGCATTGTTTGCTACAAGTGTGTTTGAGCCGTCTACAAGCTGCTTGATTCCACTTGTAAGCGTCGGTACTGAGTTCATGAGTGATTGTGTTCCGGCTGAAAGCTGGCTTGCTCCATCATTGAGTGCTGTTGCTCCGACATTAAGTGTATCATTGTTTTTAACTAACTCGTTTGAACCATTTACAAGACTGGTGATTCCTTTTGTCAACTCTGGTAATTTATCTGCAAGACTTTGTGTGCCTGTCTGAAGCTCTGTAGCTCCTGTTGCAAGCTGTGTAGTTCCTTTTGCTAAATCAGAAGCTCCGCTTGACAACTCAGATGCTCCATCTGACAACCGTCCTAAACCAGCATCTAATGATGACGCACCATCTGATACCTTTGCTGAGCCATCCTTTAAAGCTTGCACTGTGGAAGCACTGTCTGTTACACTTTGGTTCACGGCAGAATATACTGATACAGCACCTTTTCCCTGAGACAGACCAACAAGTATCTGATTATAAGTTGCAGATGGATTCTGATTCTGCATATTAGTCAAAGCATCTATTATATCTCCTGCATTGTTTACTGCTGCATCCGCGGCTGCTGATACATTGTCTGCTGTAATCTTATCTGTATCAATATATCCAAGAGTTTTAAATAATGTTCCGACATTTAATTCATTCAGTGGTTCCAAAGTTTTATTTATATTGGTTTTGATTGTTTCAGGCATATCTGATAAAGATTGTGTCAACTGACCAACTCCTTCATCAACCTGCTTTGCTCCTGCTGCAAGAGAATCAGCTCCTGTTTTTGCCGTATCAATACTTGTCTTTAGCTGTGCTGCACCTGCAGATACTCCTGCTGCGCCCTTGTTTGCAGCATTAATACCATCCGAAAGCGTTTTTGCCCCATCATTAAGGCTGGTCACACCTGTTGCAAGACTTCCTGTGTTGTCATTAAGCTGGTTCAAGCCTGTATTTAACTGACTTGCTCCATCCGTATATGATTTCAAGCCATCCTTAAGTGTTGCACTTCCACTTGCCAGTTGGCCTGCTCCGCTATTAAGCTTATCTGCTCCATCAACTAATGCACCTGTACTGTTTCCAAGTGTATTCAGTCCACCATTGAGTGTGCTGGCTCCATCCGTATAAGTCTTCAAACCATCCTTAAGTGTTGCACTTCCGCTTGCAAGCTGGCCTGCTCCACTATTAAGCTTATCTGCACCTGAAACCAGGGCTCCTGTACTGTTTCCAAGTGTATTCAGTCCACCACTTAATGTACTAACACCATCAGTATATGTCTTAAGTCCACTCTGCAGTGTGCCAACTCCTGATGCGAATGTGCCGAGCTTGCTCTGCAATGTTGAAAGTCCGTCAGCAAGTGTGTCAGTACCCTCTGCCAGTGTCTTTGAGCCATCCTGAAGCTGTGTTGAGGCATCCTTTAAGTCATTTATCATGTCATCGAGGTCTGATGTGTCAATTCCGTCTGTACTTACATAATCAGATGCGTTTACCACGAAGGTCATAGCTGCAGGCATTGAGAAATTCTCGACATCTGCTGTCATTTCCATGTATTCAGGGATATTTACATCACCATCGAGATCTCCGTCCTTGATTCCTAAGCTGTCCTTTAAGCCCGGAAGAGCATAGCCGAGCACTACGCTTGATGAGTTGCTTACCTCAGCCTTGCCGTTTGTCACTTCGATATTCTCGAAGCCATCACCGAGTACAAGTCCTGTTATTGCTGCAAATGGTACGGAAACTGTCTGCTTCTCGCCGTTTACTGTCTCTGTATATGATGTGGTATTTGTGTAGTCAAAACGGATTTTGACCTTTCCTGATTTTCCTGCAAGATCCTCAGGTGAGATTTCTTTTCCATCGAGGTAATATGTAACCTTCTGTGTTACAGGCGGTTCCTCTGTTGCTGTACCCTGGTAGTAAATGTCCTTGCCACCGGCCTGCCAGGTGAGCTTGTCACCGCTTTGTGTGAATTTTTCCTTGCCCTTTACGTTCTCGATATCTGAAAGGTTTGAAGCATCCTCCAAGGTATCCTTTTTGTCTTTATTTTTTAGGTGATCTACTACGATTGTTTTGTTTACGTTGCCGTTTGCATCTGAGATGAGGTATACGCTCTCGTCCTTGTCTGCGTCGTTATCCTTTAATGATACGCTGTCCATGAGCTTATCTGCTATGTCATCAGCATCCTTGCTGCTGTCTGTTGTGCTGTCTGCCTCGGCTGTGACTGCGGTGCTGTTCTTCTCTGCAAAAACTGCTGTTGCTCCGATTCCTGTACCTACAAGTGCTATTGTGAGGACTCCAGCTACAACACGGACAATATATTTACTTTTTAACTTTTCTTTCAATTCTGGTAATTTCATGTCTTATTCCTCCTGATTTTATTTTTGAGGTTATATTTTTATGTTATGAGGGTCAAAAAGTATTTTATCCCTCATTTATGATTAATCAGATTACTAAGCTGTCAGGTTCTTGTTTTTAAAGCCTGCGCTTGTGGCACATATTACTTTGTCAAAAATCATAAACATTGACGGAAGTATAAATACTACTACAAACATACTGATAATTGCGCCTCGTGCAAGCAGTATACAGATAGAACTGATCATATCAATGTTTGAATAAAGTCCTACACCAAAGGTTGCGGCGAAGAAACAGAGTGCACTGACGATAACTGAGTTTGTCGAATCTGCAAGTGCCTTTGTGATTGCCGGCTTTTTGTCCATTCCGGTGTATCTGTTCTTTCTGTACTTTGTGGTCATAAGTATCGCATAGTCAACCGTTGCACCAAGCTGTATGGTTCCGATTACGATGCTCGCGATAAACGGAAGCTTCGTTCCTGTAAATCCCGGAATTCCCATGTTTACAAAGATTGCAAACTCGATGACCGCTACAAGTATGATTGGAAGCGATACCGATTTGAATACTACGAGAATGATAAGGAATATCAATACGATTGATACTGCACTTACACGCTTGAAGTCTGTATCTGTGATAGTGATAAGATCCTTTGTACAAGGTGCCTCACCGATAAGCATTGCATCCTCGCTGTAATTCTTTACTATCTTTTTAATCTCTGTAATCTGGTTGTTTACCTCATCAGATGCTGTCGCATATTTTGATGAAACAAGCATCATCTGGTAATCACCGTTTTTGAATATCTCCTTTGCCTCATCCGGCACCATATCATCCGGTATTGTAGGTCCAAGTATTGAGTCAAGTGATACTGCAAGCTTTACTCCATCGACCTTCTTGATATCATCTATCATGCTTATGCTGTCTGCCTTTGACATATCGCTCGGTGCGATAATGATATGTGTGGCACCCATAGCATACTCCTTGTCGAGTCTTTCATTGGCCTGCTTACTGTATGCACTGTCAGGCATGGTTCCTGCAAGGTCATAGTAGACCTGATCATGAGTGTATCCGTATATTGCCGGGATGAGCACTACGATGAAAATCACTGCAAGTATCTTATAATGATTTGTTACCCAGCTTGCAATCCTGGAAACATCAGGCATGAGAATCTTGTGCTTTGTCTTCTCGATTACCTTATCACATGCAAGAATCAGTGCAGGTAGAATTGTTACACATCCGATAACTCCGAATACAACGCCCTTTGCCATTACGATTCCAAGGTCAAGTCCAAGTGTAAAGCTCATGAAGCAGAGGGCTACGAAGCCTGCGATTGTTGTGATTGAGCTTCCTGTTACTGAGACAATTGTGTGGGAAATGGCATGTGCCATGGCTCGCTTCTTGTCTCCGTCATATCTGTCTATCTGCTCCTGATAGCTGTGCCACAGGAAAATCGAATAATCCATTGTTACGGCGAGCTGCAATACTGCTGTCAGTGCCAGTGTCAGATATGAAATCTGTCCCTGTATAAAGTTTGTTCCCAGGTTATAGATAATAGCCATTCCTATGCTTAGAAGGAATAACATCGGAACAATTATTGAATCCATTGTAATTCCCATGACAAGCATTGAAAGCAATGCTGCTATGATGACATATATAGGAGCCTGCTGCATAACAAGTGTCTTTGTATCTGCGTTGACCGCTGCCATTCCTGCTACGAAGCAGTGGTTTTTCACCATCTTATCCATCTTGTTGACGGCTTCCATTGTCTCATCCGAACCCATTGTGTCACTATAGGTGACAAGCATGAGCTGGCTGTTTGCATCCTTGTTGTTGAATGCGTCGTACACCTCATCCGGAATTGCCTCTCTTGGCAATGTGGAATCAGCGATTGTTCCGTACCAGATGACATCATTTACACCCTTAAGGTCCTCTATGTCATCTGCCAGAGTCTCTATGTCCTGATCCTTCATATCCTCCAAGATCACAAAAGATAACGCTCCGGTTCCAAACTCATCTACCATGATATCCTGACCCTTCATAGTCTCTATCTGGCTTGGCAGATAAGAAAGGATATCAAAGTTGATTCTCGTGTTGATAAAGCTGATGCCCGACGGTATAAGCAGTGCAAATGCAACTATCAGTATCAGCACACGATGTTTTACGACTCCTTTTCCAAATTTAATCATTAGATTCACCACTCTTTCTTTTATTCGTATTGAAGTATAAAAAAAAAGACCGAATAAATAAATATTCAATCTCTTCGATTTGTCATGTGAGATATACAAATCCATCAATTTGTATATCCGATATGACACATATATGATATTGTATTTGATTTCTGACACTTTTTCACAGCATTTTTATATTTATATGAACGCATGCCTCTTTATGATTCTGCTTTATGAGCTTGCTTAAGCCGTCATTTTCCATGACAATTATCCTCTACAGCTCACTTAGTATATCATCCATCGAGCGCGTAATCAGATACATGTATGCCTCAGCCATCTCCTTCGGCTCAATATCATCCATGCCCTGGGCTATCCAGCCCTCTGTGATAAAGCACAACGACTGCGCATAATATGTAGAAATCACCTCCGGTGTGAGCCAGCGGTATTTGGATTTCTTTCCTGTGCTCTTTTCGCTTATGATATTCATAAACATCTCATAGACGCACTTCATAGCAATCTGATTAAACGTCACAGCCCCCTCCAGCTTTAATGCTTTCTTGTAAAAAACACTGTTTGCCGAGATATTATTGAGCATCAGCACAATCGCTTCAAAAATCATCCCGGCATTGAGCAGTGGCTTGATGGGCTCAAGCAGCTCGCTTTTGATAATCCACTCTATCAGCTCGTACTTGTCCTGAAAATGATTGTAAAACGTGGGGCGGATAACTCCGGCCTTGTCCGTTATCTCTTTAATTGTAATCTTATCGATTGGCTTTTTCGCCGAAAGCTCTATAAGGCTCTCAGCGAGCACCAGATCTATTGCTTTCTTACCTTGCTGTGTCATTACTCATCAAACTCCATCGTGACAAAGTAGCCCTTCTCAGTCTCCCTCACATCAACGACATCGCCCTCGCGGCTTTTGAGCCTCTCGCTGACCACGTAGTTTCCCGACATGGCAATTGCATGCTCTATCGTATAATAATATGAAGTCGGAAGCTTGCTCTCTGTTACCTTCAGATGGTCACCGACCTTGGTAAGTCCGGGTCTCTCCATCTTAAACTCCATCCGACGCATTCTGTCGCCTTTCTGTTACTGCTTAATTGTCCTCTTTTCTATCCTCAACAAACGTTGCCTCAAACTCCTTTTGCTTGTTGTAGGCGCTCTCCGCCTTTGTAGCACGGCTTGTAATCCAGATATTTGATACTCCGTTGAAAATCAGTATGATACCGACAACAACAGTGGCTGTCTTCATTACATCAAATGCATTTGTCACGCAGATTATTCCAAAAATCAGACTGATTATTGAAAAAATCAGGCCGACACTCCAGCCTCCGTAACCGTATTTTCTGGCATCCACTGCCTCAATAATGCTCCTGATGCTGTGAAAAATGAGCACCAGACCGATGACTATAGGTATCAGGCTCACCACAACCTTTGGCTGTACCAGAAACCATATACCTACTGCCAAAACCACAAGCCCCAGCATCGCTGAAAAACCATTCGTGACTATATTCAAAAAATAGCTGCACATATAGACCACTCCGATGATGATAAGCACTACCGCAAGCACATTGGCCACAATCGTGAGCACCGAAGCTCTCCATATGATAAACACCAGTCCCAGCGCTATGCAAAGCACTGATGACAGTAGAAAATCAGCCTTTATTCTGCCTAAAAACTCCTTCATACACGACCTCCTTTATATATCCTGCCCTACATTACTTTTCTAATTCTGTTCCTCTGCACTTTTCTTAACCAGGTCAAGAACAGTCTGAAGCTCAGCACCCTCAACCGGTGCAGCTCCATATCCAAGACGCTTGTAATCCTCTGTAATCTCAACCAGCTCAGTAGTTTTATCGCCCTTCGCATCAATTACAAAATATCTGCCCTGTGATGCAGCATCATCCCACACGAGATAAGCACGGATTGCGCAGTTTGGAGCCATATCCCTTGTCGGAAAATCAACTCTGGTGACATTGAGCGTATCTGAAATCTGCATAGACATAACAGAGAAATCCTCCTCCATATACGGATACATACGCTTCTGCTGATATGCCTCCTCGTACAGCTCATCTATTAGCTTTTCCTTCTCATCGGCGAGTCTGTCCATGAACTCTTTTCCGCCCTCAAACATCTTTGTCGGCAGGAAAATATGCTCATACTGCATACGCTCGAAGATGACATACTGCTCTGCTGTCATCTGTACAGTCTTGCCCTTTGTCGGTGATGTAGGATGTCCCTCTCTTCTGGCCTTTTCCACTGCCTCAATCTTTTCTACAAGAGGCTTTTTGAAAATTAGATTGTGAGTGAACGGGTTGAATGCGATACCATCAAGCTTTGACTCTTTATTTGCCACCATATTGTTGACTGCAAGAAACGGCATATTTACAATGCATGGTGACGGATGATCCTTAGAAAGCTGTGCCTTTGAGGTATAAATCGGCATGAAAGCCTCTCCCTCACCGTTTTTAATAAATAGCGGAATCGGCTTGTTGTTCTCTCCGACATTTGCAGGTACCAGGAATCTGCTCTTAGTGCATTTTTCAATGAGCTTATTGAGCGTCTCCGCCTTTTTGTCGCTTGAATACTGTGTCATCAGCGCCTCAACCTCCGGGTTTTGCACCTCAAGAGTGAAGGCCGGATCATCCTTTAATTTATTTTTGATTTTATTTTTATCCATTTATACTGCTTCTCCTTATATTAAATGCCCGGATTTACATCCAGGCATTATTTTAACACATTTCTTTTATCAACTCAACAATCTTAGTGTCTCTTGCTATCCATTCTTTATCAAGAAAAGCGCTGTTGGCCTTTATTATCTCATCCGGCGTAGCCCATGACAGATGATACTCAAGCCTTATCTCGCTGTCTGTCATCTGTGCTGCCACATGCTCGTCCTTCACATCACAGAAATACACGTAGGTGTGACAGTAATATATCTTGTCAGCCTCAAATATATCGCGTCTCTTTTCTATGACCTTGCCACACTCCCTGATGCTTTCCGGCACGACAAGAAGCCCTGCCTCCTCGCGCACCTCCCGTGCCAGCGCAACCTCGTTGGTCTCGCCTGCATCGATGCCGCCGCCCAGTATCTTGTAGTAGCCTTCACCGGCCTGCTGCATGGCAAGCTTTCCGTCTCTAATAATAACCGCGCGCACCGCGAAGCGCTCAAATACCTCCATATCATCGGAATAGTTGTGTTTGTCAAATGTATATAGCGTTCTCATGTTTGTCCTCCGTGTATTGGTATTATTCTACACCATTTGCACGTAAGATGGAATATGTTTTTCTTCATTAATACCGTTGATTTTACGCTTACACTCGCGACAACAAACAAACCGTTTCAAGTGTCGGAAACTGAAATTTGATATTCCTAATCTAATTACCATCTTCACGTCTTTCCGTAAAGATGTCGATAAGCTCAATAAATGCCTGCATAAACTGTTTCTTTTCAGCATCCGTACATTCTGCATATAATTCATTAAATGCGTTCAAAAAGCCGTATATGCTGTCAGCATCAATCTGAGACTGTTCAATGTTACATCGAAAAGTACATTTATGTCCTGTGGCATTTACTGTACTCTTATGTTCTCACGTTCCATCTCTGCTACAGCAACAATAATAGATATAAGCAGTTTACCGGCTTCTTTTGAGCTGTCAATTCCATCCTCTTTTCTTCTTCAATAATCTCACACTCCTATTTCGGTAATACTAATGGCGAATTTTTCAATAATCCTGCAATAACAGAGTTGTATTTGGCTATTCCGTAATCCTCAACGATGCTTGTTATTCTAGCCCCGGCATCCTTGGAAGAAGCACCACACAGAAAGACTCTCTCATCCGCCGTTCCATAGTCCAGCACGATAAAGCGATCATGGAATATGCCACCAGTCTTCTTCATTGACAGTTTTACAGTTGGATATTCCTTACGGAAATCCGTATATTCTATGTTGTGAAGTTTATTATTCCCAACATTATCGCTAAATAAAATAATATTTACTCCTGTTGGAGAATTCTTAAGATGTACCAGCGTTCTTAAACCAATGTAATTATCAACCACATATATTGATGACTTTGCCTGCCTGTAAATAGACTCGTAAACCTCATCCGCACTACTAAATTTTGCATTAAACATGAGCCATTTTTCATCATCATCTGAAACAAAGCTGTTCATCATATCAGCCAACTCAGATTTTGTCACAACATCCTTCAAGCCTTCTGCAACATCTGAAATCTGCTTTTCAAGAGATACCATATCTGAGTTGATTTTGTTAATTTCTATTCTGTTGTTAGCAGTTTCCATGCTTAACTGAAGTATTTCCCGCTGACCAATAAGATCTCGATTTTCTAAAATGTAATCTTTCATTCTTTTGAAGGTTCTCACCAATGCAATGCTTTGTCTTACCGCAAGTTCCCCTTTTAGTACAGTCATTAACATGTATACACCTTGTTCCGTAAAAACGTAAGGATTGCTGCGGGATTTGCTGCTTATATTTGCGGTCACAAATTGTGACCGCAAATATTCAACTTCATTATCAGATAATTGAAACATCATATCATTCTGAAATCTTTCTATATTTCTTTTTACCTGCTGATTAAAAGCCTTAAGTTCATATCCATATACTTCAGCCAGATCTGCATCTAATAATACTTTACATCCCCGAAATTCATATAATTTTTGTTTCATAAATTCTTCATTGATCTCAATTACTGCAATTTCATCTTTCTTTTTATCTTCTGCCATAGAACTCCTCCATCCATTTTGCGGTCAAAAAATTCGTCCGCAATTCTCATATGACCATTTTACTGACATCAGCAAAATGGTCTATTCCTCTTTTTCCCTCAGTTTGTCATAATACGCTTTATACCTATAAATCGTCCGCTCACTGACATTGTTCCTCTTCGCAATTTCTACCATTGTCATGCCGCTCTCATACCCAACAACAAAATCATTATAAATTGCCATCCACTTGGCGTTATGTTTCTGACGACCGCTTAACTTACGATTTCTGTAACACTCCAATTCCTCCCGAAGTTCTGCATTCTCTTTTTCCAGCTCCTCAATTCTTTTTAATGCCTCTTCAAGTGTTACCGTTTTCTCCATTACCCTGTCCTCCGTTCATGTCATTTTCATTTTGTCTATATTATAAATATCTATGTTACTTTAGTCAATCCGATTATGTCATGTTGCGTCATTTTTTACAAAAGCTTTCATACAATCGAAATACCGCTGATATCGTTTACAGGCTAAACTTCTCCAATAGCAGTCAGCCTGTATGTTTTTTATCCACTCACGCAAAATCCATTTTCTTTTTATTGCCGGTTCATATTTTAAGATCAGCACTGTCACAACATCCACACATCTCTCAAAAGAAATATTTTCCCGTTCTAAACCTGCAAAGGAGCATAGAAAACTGAGGAGGCGAAATCCGAAATTGTAAGATTATTTATATAAAAGCCTAATAACAACTACATTTATAAAACATTTTATCCATTTAACATATAATAGCGGAAGTTGTCCTAACTGTATCAAAAATTGATTTTTGGAAAACACATATTTACATCTTCCAAAAAAGCCAACTTTCTTCCAAAAATTAAAAAGAACCCCCGAAGGAGTTCTGATATGTACCCAGAATCCTGGACACATATTTACGAACTAGGCTGAACACATGGATGCTATCCTGTATTGCACAGGTGGCATCCATTTTGTTTTTGCCTGAATTCTTTTGTTATTATAATAATCTATATAGTCTTCAACCGCTTGTGAAAATTCTTCGAAAGAAGAATAATCTTTCTCATAACCATAATACATCTCGTTTTTTAATCTTCCAAAGAATGTTTCCATAATACAATTGTCATAGCAATTACCTTTTCGTGACATAGATTGTATAATTCCATGTTCCTGTAAGGCATTTCTAAAATAAGCATGTTGATACTGCCAGCCTTGATCAGAATGAAATATTAAACCTTCAACGGAAGGAAATTTTTCGAATGCTTTATTCAGCATTCGTTCTATCTGTCCAAGATTAGGACTCATGGATAAATCATATGAGATGATTTCATTTGTATTCATATCCAGTACTGGAGAGATATAACACTTTCCCCATGAAAAGTTAAACTGTGATACATCTGTGGCCCATTTTTGTAAAGGCGCAGTTGTACTGAAATCCCTGGCTATTATGTTGTCAGCAATCTTACCAATTTCACCCTTATAAGAATGATATTTCTCCTTTGGTCGTTTTCCAGCTAAGCCAGCTTTATGCATAAGACGCTGGACTCTTTTATGGTTCACCTGATACCCACGATTAATAAGTTCTCGGTGAACCCGTCTTACACCATACCTGCACTTGTTCTCAACAAAAACACGTTTTATTTCTTCTAGTATTTCTTGATTGCGTTCGGCAACAACATCGTTTCTGCTAATCTCAAAATAGTAAGTAGATCTAGCCATATGCATTGCTTTAAGGAGATACTTTAATTGGTATCCTTTTTCTCTGAGTTCTTTGATGATTGCTGCTTTTTGGCCTCGAGTTGCGCAGCCCATTTTTCTTGCCTCAAGGCGATCCGTTTTTTTATTACTTCATTCTCCGCTTTGATATATTCATTTTCAGTTCTCAGGCGTATCAGTTCTTCTCGTTCTGATTCTGTTAAAGGTAATGGATTTGTTGATTTCTTCATTCTCGGTTCCCTTGTTGGTCGTCCTTTTTTACTTTCTACTAACCCATTATATCCTTGTAATTTATATTTGTGTACCCATTGATAAAGCATTCCGGTGCTAATACCTGCTTCTATGGCAACTTTTTTCTTTGGTATTCCTGCAATGACCTTTGAAACCAGTTCAAACTTTTCTTCTGGTGTCCACACCTTATTAAACACTTTATGTTTTAAAGCTTCTGGACCATGTAAATCAACCAATCTGGACCATTCTCGTATATTACTTTTGAGAGTATCTGGATTCACCCCTTCTGGGATATCGGGATACGAACCTGAATGATACAATTCAACACACATCAGTTTAAACTCATAACTATAACGCATAAAAATGCCCTCCTTACTGGTTGCCCAGTAAAGAGGGTACATATCATTCTTTCCTGTATAGCCTTTTTATTCAATCATCTGGAAGTATTTAAGTGCATCTATAATAGCTTCCCTTTTTTCAGCTGTTACTTGTGGCACTTTTGCCTTGCCTTCACCTGTGTTATAGTTTTCTCTTTCTATAATTCCAAATTCACGTTTTACTTGCGCTATATATAAATTTGTTACATGCAGGTCATATTTATTTTTTACATATTCCTGTATTTCTTTATATGTTGCTTTGTTTTCTGCACTTGTTATGTCTAATTCCGACATATCCAATCTTACCTTAATTTCGGCATCTGGAGCCTTTTGGGACAACAAAATTACCGTCTCAACGGATGCAACATTTTCCCTCAAAGCATCCATAACCTCTTTACTTACTGGAAATGCGTACTTTATTTCTTTTATCGGATTCTTTCCCTCTTCCCATGTTTCCTTTGGATGAAGGTGTACTTCCGCTATCATGCTCTCAATAAGCTTACGCTTATCCACATCATTCATTTTATCAAAAATCTTGTCGAAAACCAATAGCATCTTGAATACATTTTCCTTTGTAAGAACATCCTGCTGTGCAGCTTCCTTCTTTTTTTCAGAATCTGTTATCCTATCCTCAATATCATAGATTTCCTCATAAATTTTGTTAAGGCGGTTATTCATATCCTGTCTTTTACGTTCAGCATACTTGTCATCATCATATATAGCATCAATACCAATACAATCGCTACAATTTCTGCAATGATTACATCAACCATATTCGGCTTACGCATAACACCAGCCTCCTTTCCTCGTATTTGACAGTTTTATGACTTGTCAGGGTCATCCGGTAACTGCATTGCTTCCATAAATATAGTGAGAGCTGTGCGGATTCCCAGATAAAACCCATTCTTTTCTGCGGTATACGATGCTAAAAAAATCATATCCCGTATCGTTTCCAATTCTTTCTCTGACATAGATTCCCTTAATGGTTCTATGATTGTATTGACTTCCTCATCAAGCTTTCTACCTACCTTGAAACAGTCAGCCTCATAAAATATAACCTTGTCAAAGAGTTTCTTTAATACATCATGCATTACTGTTCATCTCCTTTCCTGCCACATCAGGGCATAATAATAGAGCAGTTTTATGACATTTTGCTCAGGCCAAATAAAAAAGACCCCAAGATTTCTCCTGATGTCTTTGATATTCATATACAGAGGGGGGTGGGGTTCCGAACTAAGAATTGCTTTTAAGGTTTAATATGTGCTTAGCTCCAAAAATATATATAATTTTTACCTATACTGACAGCTGTAGCATGATGTTACATTTTTCAATAACATAAATAAAAGCCTAAGCAACAGTTTTCACTATCACTTAGGCTCTTATGAATATTATTGAAATATATGCCTTACAACACAATTATTGATTCATCACCACAAATATTCCTAATTTTTAATCGTAGTGGTTTTTCTCTACAGCATATTCTTGCATCCCAAAAATCATCTGTTTTCTGACCATTAAGTATAACATATCCCAACTTGTCAATCTTTATTTCCACATCAGAATGCCATACACCATCATCCGCAGTACAATCAAGACTTAAAAATTCAATTAGTTCTAAGCCGTCTTCACTAATAGTTATTGGCTTATATGGTTTTTTCTCTGTTGCAGTCATTAACGATTTATTATTAAAATCTGCTATTTTAGAAGACACTCTATCGCTTACAAATTTATCAATGTAAACAGCATATCCTCCGAATATATCCTCATAAATTTCATCTATATGATATTCTACATAGTCTTCTACTACAACATCATCTAACACCGTCTTTAAATCTCTTAATTCTATTTCTACCGTTGTACTGTCATCATCTGTAATAAATTTTTTAATTTCGTTCACATCTGAAATATCAATATAATACACAATTACTTTTTTTATCGAGGCTTTTAATTCTGGTATAGCCTGATGAATAATCCTATTCATCATAACTAAATCAAGTACTTTTGATGAGCTATCCATTAAATTCGGCACATACACAGGAATTGTTCCAAGCTTACTGTCAGTTATTGCCCCTTCCCAAAATGTATCTAGTGAATCCTCGTTTTTCAACCCAGGTATTAACAATTTTATCTTGTCCATAGTCTGCACAGGGTTTCTAAATAAGCTTACTCCATCCTCTATTTCTAATATTTCAAACTCTGCTCCTTCTTTTATGAGCCTATCTCTTGTAGTTTGAATTGAGTTAATGCCAATATCACAATGAATAAACCTTCTACCAGTTCTATTTGAAACTGATGCAGTTACTCCACTTCCACCAAAAAAATCCGCAACAACCATCCCCTCATTTGAAGAAGACTTTATTATTCTTTCTAACAAGGAAGTTGGCTTTTGAGTTGCATAATCAACTTTCTCATCTGAAGTAGGTTGTTGTTGAAAAGACATAATATCATTCCATACATCACCATATGGTTTACCCTTAGCTTCCACTTCGTCTCTGTATCTTGTGGTACCATGTGCAACCATATAATGTCTACCATTCTCGTCTACTTTATTAAAAGAATCCAAATATTCCTTTGTATGTGGTTGCATCAACTTATTAAATACCCTTTTTCCAGTTTTTGAATAATACAGTATAGTATCATGTCCTCTTACCCAATTAGGTGCAAGTGTCTTAAATCCAGATAAAACCGAAATATCCCAAATTATTTCTCTCTGAAAATTATCTTCTCCAAAAATTTCATCCATCAGAACTTTTACATAATGAATCATATGCCAATCAAGATGAACATATATAGATGCAGTATTACTCATTACAGAATAAATTGCCGCTAAATTCTCATACATCCAATTTAAGTATTTTTCTTTATCCCATACATCGCCATACATTTTTTCTTCAAATACTTTTAAATCATCTGCATCTAATTCCTGTTCGGCCTTTTTTATTGCTTCCGCAACTTTAGGATTACGCCTAATATATACTTTCTTAGCATAATCTGCTCCACTAGCAAAAGGTGGGTCAATATATACAAGGTCAACCTCAATACCTTTTTCTTTTAAGTACGCACATGCAGATATGCATTCTCCTCGTATAAGCATATTTTCATTTTCATTTTTTCCATGTGTTTCTTGAATTTTCATTTCATACAAAGGCATGCCTCTTTGTAATGTCATAGAAACATCATCTGCTCCTTTATATCTTAATATTCTATTAAAATTTCCCAATACAGCTTGACCTTCAATTGGTTCAGGAATAAATGGTACATATTTTACTGGCATTACTCGTTACCTCCTGCAAAGAATTCTTTTATTTTGTCATGAGTTTTTAATATTCTGTCATTGTCGGAGAGCGTATCTTCTAAATACAAATATTCAAACCTCTCATATCCAAACTGTTTATTATTTAAAGAGACAAAATATTCTTTCATAAAATTCTTCTTTTGTTTAAATGTAGGGTCATTTGCATATATTTGTCCCTTTGTCTCAACAATAATAGCCTTTGAAATCTTATCTTCTTTTCTTTGAATAATAAGAAAATCTGGCGTGTAAATTCCGACATACCTCCAATTTTTATTTATTTTCTCATAACACTTAATTTTAAACTCAGTCAAAGAACTATCACCATTGTAATAAATTTCAAGTCCTAATTCTTCAAGAATATCCAACGACAATACCTCTTTTAAAAAAACTTGTTCGAATTTACTATCCGTTCTATATGGTAAATAATGAAAACTTCTATCTTTGTTATTATGTGAAACAAATTGTTGCAATAGAGCCGTTAATATCTGAGTATTATTTGTTTCACGAGCTAATTCTATGAACTGTTGAGTTTTTTTATCTGGTTTTAATTTACCATTATCTTCGTCAATGATTTTCTCAACTACAATATAATCTGGATAATAATCTTTTACCTTATCTGTCCTAATTTCCTCATGAAAATTTTCAATATTTAACAGACTTGCTTCTTCTGGTATTACTTCTTCACTTGTTTTAAACGTTCTCTTGTCATGAAAAGCTTTCCTTATGGCAGCTTCAATCATCTCAGTATCATATTTAGAAGAAAAAAAACTTATTCCATTCTTTTCATAGGTTATTTTTTGAAAAATCGCTTGCAACCCATCAGAGAACTTGAATAAATCATCCACAGAAGGATATCCAAAACCTCTTTTACTAATATTATTTATCCAAATATTAAAATTTGCCACTTGTGTTCCACGTTCTTTATCGTCAACACTTCTTATGCCATCCTTCATAGTAAAATCCGTAGTGCGTATTATCCCAATACCGTTATGTGCGTTACTTATTGCATTGCTTATACCTTCACTCGGCTTACTTTTCTCTGTTACCAAGGTATTATATTGTACCTTCATTTGATAAAAGTCTACATTAGGAAGTTTTAGTCTATCCATTCTGTTGTATCTCTTTATTGTTTTTTTCTCATTATCAACAGTTTGAATTTCTTGAATTGAAATATGATGTTGCTGTTGTAACTGTTTATCCAATTTTTCTGCATTCTTCTCATTCAAATATATAAGGGCAGTCTCAACCTTTCCTTTAACGACTTGTCTTAAGCACCTACAAGAAGTTTGAAGCACCATATTATTCGGGCAATCTCCTTCTTGTGAAAGAATTATTCCTGTGAGACTTCTACAGTCCCAGCCTTCCTTTCCAATCTGTACAAGAAGCACAATTCTAATCTTTGACATAGGATAATCCAGCATATCGTATTGCATCTGACTATCAACAGGCTGAGGATATTTCTTATTTCCCTTATGAAATTTCAAAATTTGACTAGAACTAATTCCGTATTCTTGTGCTATTGTTGACACTAACGGATATACAATTTCTTCAAGTTTTTCTATAGTCCCACAATAAATCCCCAGTTTTGCTACTGTACCGTCCTCATATGTTGTATTCACGTATGTGTTTAAAAACTCACGCAGACCATTTTCGATAATCACTTCACTATCCGCATTTGTTTCAATCTTTACTATTGGTTTTTTTAAAAAGTCACCAACACCCTTAATCAAAGGATAAAAATGTACAATATTAGTTATTTCAATTGTACCGACAGATAAGCCCTTTGCTACTTCTACCCTTTCAACCTTTTGTAGATAAGGTGTACCCGAGAAGCCTATTACTGAATTAACAGTCTTATTTTCCATCCAGCGATTTACTACAGCACGAAGCTTAATCTCATCATTTACAGCATGATGAACTTCATCAATGAATATTGATAAATGTGGTAACTTTCCTAATAAATTTCTTAATTCATTGGCTTGTCTATCTCTTTCATCATCATTTTCATCGAATATGGATAGCTGACCTTGTTTTTCCTTTATTCTATCTAAAATTACTTTTTCAGCATTTGTTACAGCTACTAATCCGAACACATCAGATAATGGCTGATGATTAGCGATTTTTTGGACATTCGGATTCTTTGTTTTATTTGACTTATTTGTTGTCTTTTCCTGGTCTAATACCTCAAATATCAGTTTTTTCTTTATGTTTGTGGCAGCTGGTTCTGGAATAACCCAAGAAGGCTCAAAACGCTGAATAGTTTTTAAACTTGGAACCACAGACGCTTTTAATCCAGAAGGAGCAAATATTATAAAATTATGTGCAAATACTGGATTAAATGGCTCATTCGTAGCAAAATACAGATCCAAATATATAAAAGCAGCCATCAAATATGTTTTTCCAGCCCCCATAGGCAAACTAAATAAATAATCCGTATAATTGACATTATAAAAGACATTTTGAAAAAATCTAGAATAATCAATCTCATCTGGAACTTTTCTAATCTGTTTTTCAAGCTTTTCCGATACTTGCTCTCCACTCTCGTTTTCAAGTAAAGAATATTCCAATAAAGCAACGGCTGCGGGATGTGTAAGCAAATAATTTCTTGTATTTTGAGAAACTTCTAACTCATTAACATCTATTGAATTAAAAAAACCTTCTATAAATAATTCATTTAAAGGTTTGCATTGCCCTTTAATTTTTAAGAACAAATACGTTTTTATTGCTTCAATCTGTACATCTCTCATTTGTCCAGCATTATACATATACTGAATAAGGTCATTAATTGTACATTCATCCGATTGATACCATTCATCACGCTTATGAGCTATCATTTTATAAAACATTTTTCCCCTCCATATTAGACTTCTTTTTAAATCTTGCATCTGCTGGCTTTTTCGCATTAGAAGGAATTAACCACATCTTTCCTTTTTTAATAGCTCCATCTATTCTTCCTTCTACACACAAAACGCCTATTCTTCTGGAAGAAAGATTCCATAATTTTGACATTTCTGTGGTTGTTAAATATTCCATAACTCTTTACCTCATATAAAAATCAACAATAAAATCTAATTATATTATAGTCTGCTATCGGAATAATAGCAAGGATAACATCCTTTTAAATTATGGTCTGTCATCCTTACTTATATCTATTACTTTTGTTATTTTAGTCTGGCGACATATCTATAATATGTACTCTTACTCATACCAATCTGTTTCATCAGTTCAAATGGACGCATTTCTCCTGACATCACTTTCTGATAATGCTCTGAAAATTCATCAAGTGACATCACTGCTGGTCTTCCATAATCATCCCACTCACCACGAGCCTTTTTAGAATCTATACCTTCACGCTGTCGTTTATCTTTCTTCTCAATCTCTGCCTGTGCCATAGCTGCATATAGTTCTATAAGCATATTATTGATGGTTTCCATCAGCATACGAGCCATAGCATTATCTAGCTTTGATAAATCCATAAGCGTAGTTGGAAGCTCCAGTATTTTTACACGAATACCATTATCCCTGTAATACTGCAATTCCTTTAATGTCTCCTGCTTATTTCTGCCAAGCCTGTCTACCTCAGTAATAATCAACTCGTCACCAGCTCTTAATACATCCTCTTTCAATACCTGATATCTTGGACGATTAAAATTCTTTCCTGTCTGCTGGTCAGTAAAAATCTTTTCCAGTTCCAGATTGTTCTGCTCACAATAAGCTGTAATCTCCTTGATACCTCTGTCTAAATGCTGTTGTCTTGTACTTGTTCTGTGATAGCCATATCTCTTCATGATTATTTGCTCATTCCTTAGTCCTGAAATGTTTACATAAAAAAAGAGACTTCCCATAACAGGAAGTCCCTACTTTTTGGCACTGTTTACCAATCGTTTTTATCTAGTTCCTAAATGTACACTTTTCGGCACCACCTCCTTAAAAAATGAGTTCAAAAAAGAAGGTATATTCCAACCTTCCTCTCAAATTCCTATAAATATAAGAAATGACACCACATCAGCCCCTAATTAATCGTCATGTGCAAAGCATTGTCAATACTTGTAAGTTTTGATTCTTCTACTATTAAAATTCGATAAGTTCTCCTTTCCCTAAAGCAATATTGTATACCCATTCATTTCCTACAGAACTTACAATATTACTTATTTTAGAAATCTCACAAACTGTTCTTTTACAAAAATCTTCATGATGTAGTTTATAGTTCTTTACAAAAATCTGATTACAATCTACCTTTGCGTCTGCTGGTGGATATAATGCCATTGGAACCTCTTTATAGTCAAAACCATTTTTAAATCTCCCTGCATTATACAAATATCCCTTTCCATCTCTTCCTTTTCCTGCTATCAGACAATAAAATGGTAAATTGTATATCGAATCACACTGTTTTTTAACCACTTTTGCATAGAAAGACTCAATGATATATATTAAATCTTCCACAAGTATGTTATCTTTATTCCCAGATGCCTCTATATCCTTAATAATCGCTTTTTCTATTGCCACACTTCCTGCTGATGCCATACATAACCAATCATTAATAGCAACAACTTTCTGCATTTCATCTGAGATAAACGCCCCATCAATAGCCGAAGCACGCCTATCTCCTGCGACAATTATTACCTCTTTCTCCTTTATACCAAATATTACGCTCATAGCACCTCCTTTAAAAACATTACTGCTTGCATTTAATGTTACTTAATGCTTCTACCAACTCTTCTCTTGTAACTACTAACTCACAAATCTTCTTCTCTTTTTCATCGCTTCCAAGCGTCATTACATCTAATGAAATAAATTCTCCACCTTCTAACTTTGTAGATTCTTCTGAAAACCTTAACCATCTATCAGAAACCTGACAACTTACAGAAGTCTTGCCTCTTTCATTTTTCTGTCTTTGTGTAAAAGTAATTGGAAACTTTTTAATATTACTCATAATCTCGCACCTCCATTAAATCAAATTGAAATGCCTCAACGCATCCTTAATATACTCCATCTTCTCCTGCGGACACTGCTTCACCTCTGGATTGTCTTTCTTTGACTTATTATAATTCTCGCCCATATCCAGCCCACACATCCGCTTCACCTGTGCAATATAAGAAGTATGCACATTCACACCATACTTGTCCTTCACATAATCCTTAATCTTTGAATAAGTAGCCTTTTCTTGTGGGGTATAATTACTCTCTTCATCAGGCTCCATTGTAACCTCAATCTTAGGTGTATCTTTTTTTAGGGATAATTTGACAACCGTCTCAACGGTACTTTCGTTGTCCCAACAAAGTTCCTGTGTCTCCCTGTCTCCAAAATACACCGGAAAACGGAACTTTATGTGCTTCAGGAATCTGCCATCTGGCTGCTCCTGCTCGTAAATGTCCACCTGTTCCACAAAGCTGTTAAGAAATTCTTTCTTCTCCAGGTCGGTGAACTTATCATATAGTTTATCAAAATATAAAAGAAATTGATAGACGTTTTCTTCTGATATTTTCTGTTGCTGAATATTCAGCAGGCGGTTCTTGACTTCCTCTATACTGTTCTCCACGCCTTCAATCTCATCATACAAACGGTATAACCTTGTCTCCATATCCTGATATTTCTTCTCATAAAATTTATCCATGATATCCAGATTGTCCATCTGCTGTCCAAGTCTTGCTTTTGCTCCGGTCAGCTGCCTGTGCTGCTTTTCCAATCCTTCAATCTCTTTTTCTATTTCTTCTGTATCAATTCTTGAACCGATTTTATTCAGAATTGCTTCTTCAAATTTAGGATTCTTCACCAGCTTCCGAATAACTTCTTCCACTGCATTGTTAATCTTCTCCTCACTCCATTGTTTACGATATCCACATTTATGACCATCTACCAGGCGACGATGTTTGCAGGCATAATAGAAATAATCCTTATATAAAGTTCCGTCTTTCTTTTTCTTTCGGTTCACGTTTCCATACATACCACTTCCACATAACGGGCATCTCAATATTCCAGATAAAATATGCTCATGATCGAGACTATGTGTCTTTTCATATTTCACACCTGTTTTTTCCCGTTTTTGATGTGCCAGCTCCCAGTCTGTTTCTGAAACAATCCCTTCATGGATACCATCGTGCAGCATATAATTTTCCTGCTTTACAATGCGGTATTCATTTCTTGTACCAGAAACTTTCTCGTTTTTCCTTCGTCCATAAGCCAGCTTTCCACAGTATACCGGATTATCCAGAACGCCTTTTATAAATGATGCGGCAAATGCGTCCAGTGTATTATTCTGTCGTTTTTTCTTTTTATATCCATGCTGGTTCAGCCATGCGGCAATCGCAGAGATTCCCATATTGGTATGAATAAATTTGTCATAGATCAGACGAATAATCTCTGCTTCGTCCTCTGCAATCTGCAATTCTCCATTTACTAATTCATAACCATACGGAGCAAATCCACCATTCCATTTTCCTTCCCTGGCTTTCTGCTTACGTCCTTCCATTGTCTGAACAAGGATATTCTCTCGTTCGATCTCTGCCACCGCAGACAGAACAGAAATCATCAGCTTTCCACTATCTTTTGAGCTGTCAATTCCATCTTCTACACAGATCAGATTCACTCCAAAATCCTGCATCCTCTGCAGAGAGTTTAATACATCTGCTGCATTACGACCGAATCTGGAAAGCTTGAACACCAGTACAAACTGTACCTCATCTGTTCCATTCTCAATATTATCCAACATTCTCTGAAATTCCGGTCTGCCCTCTACGCTCTTTCCAGACTTACCTTCATCTGAATACTCATTTACGATTTCCATATTCTGAAATTCCGCATATCTCTTGAGTTTTTCTTTCTGAGCATCCAGACTGTAGCCATCTACCTGCATGGTTGTGGATACTCTGGTATATATATCGCATTTAATCTTTTTATTCTTCATAATCTTCCTCGCAGTATAACTCTGTTTTATTGTCCCAACCTTATTTTAGTACTTGTTCCAACTATTTTCAATACTTATTTTCCGTATTGACGCATTTCTTCGCCAATCGTATAATTAAGTTAGATACAGAGCATTTCTGTTATCAAAATATTGCCCGCCCACCATTGGCGACTTATAAATGATTGGCTCGAAAATATTGTTCGCTTACCGGAAGCGTCTAATAAATGTCCGGCTTGAAAATTATTTAGAAATAATTTCTGTTTTTGATATTGTGTTTTTATCACACATTGCATATACTATAAATACACAAAAAAGCCAAAAAAGAGGAGGTGTTAGTATGGCTACTTCAAGTATTACTCATAATTTTGTCGTATCCAATCCAAATAGCGTAAAGCGTTTTGTCGCAGCAATTGACGAAGCCGACCGTGACCGCACACCAAAGCAGACACTTCCCGGACGTCAGTTAACGAACCCACAGGAAATCTTAGCTTTAATGTCAAAAAGGAAGAAAAAACATGTCTGATAAATATTTTACCGTTAATATTCGGGCATATTTGGATAAAGACGAACCGACATATATCGGAGAGGAAAGTCTTTACGACTTACTCTCCGATTTTTCTTGTCCCAAAAATCCCGATGTGGAATACTTTTTATTACATAATGCGATTGAGTTTACCAAAAAAGATCAATCTATCACTTATCTGGTATTTGATGCTGAAGATGCTTCACTGGTTGGTTATTTTTCACTTACAATAAAACCAATCTCTGTCCGTGCTTCAAATATCAGCAAGACAATGGCAAAAAAACTGTCCCGTGTCAGTATTTTGGATGAAGAAACACAATCCTATACTACCGCAGCTTACTTGATCGCCCAGTTGGGAAAGAACTATTCTCTTCCAAAGGAAAAACGAATTCCTGGAAATATTCTACTGGGATTTGCACTGGAAACCATATCCAGTCTTAAATATTCCGTAGGTGGCGTTATGGAGTTTCTTGAATGCGAAGATAATGAATTTCTTCTGAGCTTTTATACGCAGAATCATTTCAAGCCATTTGATACGCGTATTACCGCTTCTCAGAATAATGAGCCACACACTCTGCATCAGCTTTTAAAATTTATTTGATTTAAAAATGCATGAAAAAAGCGACAGTCTGATTTACATTTTGTATTTCAGGAAACTGCCGCTTCTTTTTCTTCCTTATTCTGTTTTTCTTCCTCCAACTCCCGGAGGACTTCAGCGCCG
>OHUK01000240.1_pt1 | contig 47993 bp, 48 predicted proteins | sample 1579201 | NCBI WGS metagenome assembly OHUK01 (sample SAMEA3879528, study PRJEB24766) | human gut metagenome | biome: human-associated habitat; feature: feces | place: USA | collected 1985/1987 | reverse complement strand
TACGCTCGGCGTTGTTCTTCCGTCTTTCGTTATTATACTTTTAATTGCGGCGGTACTCAAAAATCTGATGAAATATGCCGGCGTCAACGCTTTTCTCTCCGGCGTTCGCCCCTGCGTTATCGCAATGATTCTCGCTACGGCAATCGGTATGTTGCTTTGGGGAGCATAAAACACAGCCTGTGCCAATTTGCCGTCCGAAACCGGGCGGCTTTGCTGTTTTTACGGAAATACACTGCTCACTTTTTCCAGACTGACGGGCGTCGCCATTGTAGAATAAATCACTTTGCAGTAACTGTTACGCCCGCAACCTTAATCAAATATCAAAATTTTTTCTAATCATTTTCCTGTTAGCTATAAAGATGATACAAAATGATAAATGTAAGTGTGGCTTACGGTCACATATAAATGGGAGGCGCGTAAAATGTGGATATTATTTGCTGTGGGTTCTTCGTCATTTGCGGGGATCACGGCGATACTTGCAAAATGCGGTATAAGAAAGACGGATTCTGATGTGGCGACGGCTATAAGGACAGTTGTGGTTCTGCTGTTTGCTTGGCTGATGGTTCTTGTCACAGGAGCCTGGACTGCAGACACACATATCAGCGGTAAGACACTTCTCTTTCTGATCCCCTCCGGCCTTGCAACCGGAGCATCCTGGCTGTGTTATTTCAGGGCGCTGCAGAAAGGGGATATCAACAAGGTCGTTCCCATAGACAAATCAAGCACCGTGCTCACGATTCTGCTTGCCCTCATATTCCTACATGAGGGGATCACCTGGGTTAAGGGTATCTCAATAGTTATGATAGGTGTGGGCACCATGCTTATGATCACCAAAAAGAAAACTGCAGATGATCAGGAGCTGTCAGGGAAAGATGTCGAACATATGTCAACAGACGGTGGCAGTGTGGCACAGAAACAGCGGGAAATGGGACTTTTGCATGGCAGCTGGCTGCTGTACGCGGTGTTCTCAGCTGTCTTTGCCAGTTTGACAGCGATACTCGGCAAGGTAGGGATATCGGATATCAACTCAAATCTGGGCACGGCGATCAGGACAACGGTGGTTCTTGTCATGGCTTGGCTTATGGTGTTTGTGTCAGGAAAACAGCATGAGATAAAGGGCATAGAGAAGAAGGAGCTGCTGTTTATTGCGCTCTCCGGAATAGCCACGGGAGCATCCTGGCTGTGTTATTACAGGGCACTTCAGGACGGACCGGCAAGCGTGGTAGTACCGATAGACAAGCTGAGCATGCTCATCACCATTGCATTTTCAGGAATCGTGTTCCATGAAAAGCTGACCAAGAAAGCGGCTGTTGGCGTGGTATGCATCACTGCTGGAACTCTCTTAATTGCCATGAATTTCTGAATATTTTACGGTCTATTTAGAAAGTATTTATAGTTTCTTCCTGTGGATTTTATATCTATCGTTTACACTATATACAACGAAAAAGATATAGAGGATACATTTGTACATGAGAAGCTTATCAAGCTGTGCTTGATGGCAGAACAGGCAGGAGGCGTTAAATATGAGAACAGCAGACCACATGAATCTGAGCAGATATATTATGGATCACATGGATGCCGGCGCATCTAAGCTGCAGAAGGCGGCGTTCATATTTGGCAGCATAGAGCCGGATATCAATATGTTGACTTATTTCAGGGGCAGCATCCGTGGCGAGGAGAAACTTAGAGGACACAATTACGAAAATGTCATGAAGTATATGGAAAAACTCACAAAGAAACTTGAGAAAGGCGGAATGGGAACTGTCAGACAGAGCTTTCTTCTCGGAAAGCTTGTTCACTATGTGGCGGATTCATTCACATATCCGCACAACAGTATATTTCCTGGAAATCTTAGAGAACACTGCCAGTACGAGACAGAGCTGCATGACTATGTGAATCAGATGATATCATCCGATAATGTAAATTTAGATAGTATTGATGATGGAATAGATATAGTTGAATATCTTGAGGAAATTCATTACAGATATGTCAGTGAGGCTCTGGGATGCGAGAATGATTACAGACATATCACACATGCAATATCCGTGGTTACAGAGCGGTTTTGGCAGACAGAGAGTGTGTCAGTGCCATCCATGCGGGATGTTGCAATTGCATGTAAGGAGAGGATACCGGTTGCAGCAAATGCGAATATGGCAGCAGCTGGAAATGTTGGAATGGAGTCCACAGGGGTGGCGTAGGATAGCACGCCGTAAAAAAGTCCAGTATATCGAAATTGAGCCGACAACAAAGATTTGGTTAAGAAACTTCGCAAAAACAACAAAATAGCTTGTGAAAAACAATTTAAAATTACCCCTTGCATTATTTTCTGAAGTCTGCTATTATAAATCACGACAAAGGCGTCAAATGAATCGAAAAGATTCGTTTGGCGCCTTTTTGTTTCGACAATGAGGACGGAGGGGACAGGTACCTCCGTCCCCATGGGAGAATGAGATATCGCGTTCCCCAGATGAGTATAATTAAGGAGGAAGAAACTATGAATACGGGAGATACTGGTTTTATTATGATCTGTGCGGCTCTGGTGTTCTTCATGACACCCGGACTTGCATTCTTCTACGGAGGCCTCGTCAGGAGGAAAAATGTTGTAAATACCATCATGGCATGTACGGCCATCATGGGACTTTCAGTTGTCATGTGGGTGCTGTTCGGTTACTCACTCTCATTTGGCACTAATCACGGAGGTGTTATAGGAGATCTCAAGTGGTTTGCACTTAACGGGATAAAGATGGATGAGGCTGGTCCTTATGCGGACAATATACCTCATCTTGTATACGTTGCATTTCAGATGATGTTCGCCATGATCACACCGGCGCTTATCACCGGTTCACTGGTCGGACGTGTGAAGTTCAAGGCGTTGTTCTTCTTCATCATGCTCTGGTCGATCATCGTTTATTATCCGATGGCTCACATGGTATGGGGCCAGGGTGGTTTCCTCGGAGAGATCGGTTCAGTTGATTTCGCGGGAGGAAATGTAGTACATATAAGTTCAGGTGTGAGCGCTCTTGTATTCTCTATCATCCTTGGAAGAAGAAAGGGATATGAGAACACAGCATACAGAGTTCACAACATTCCATTTGTAGCACTCGGTGCATTCATTCTTTGGTTTGGATGGTTCGGTTTCAATGCCGGAAGTGCCCTCGGCGCAAATGGTCTTGCAGCACATGCATTCATGACAACGGCAATTGCCAGTGCCAGCGCAATGCTCTCATGGATGATAATAGATGTGATAAAGGATGGAAAGCCTACCCTGGTCGGTGCATCGACAGGTCTTGTAGTTGGTCTTGTGGCTATAACACCTGGCGCTGGATTTGTACCGATCTGGTCATCATTCATCATTGGTGCACTTGTCAGCCCGATCTGCTGCTTTACAATATCATTCCTTAAGGGTAAGCTGAAGATAGATGATGCACTTGATGCATTTGGATGTCATGGTATCGGCGGTATCTGGGGAGGTATCGCAACAGGTTTATTTGCAAAGAGCTCGATCAACAGTGTAGCTCGTTGGGATGGTCTGGTATTCGGAGATGTACATTTGTTCCTGATGCAGCTTGTTGGCATTGTGGTTACGATCGTAGTTGCCGTAGTCGGAACACTTATCTGTCTTGGAATTGTGAGACTTTTCACACCGCTCCGTGTAACAGACAGAGAAGAAAAGGTAGGTCTGGATATCTCAGAGCACGGCGAGAGTGCATATCCAACATTCAATGGACTTGATTCGTAGGACAGCAAAGATATAGGAAGGAGAGATCTATTATGATGATAAAGGTTGAGGCTATCGTGCGCGAGGAGGTCTTTGAGGACGTCAAGGAAGCGTTGAATGCCATAGATGTAAATGGAATCACAGTGTCTCAGGTTATGGGATGCGGAGCACAGAGAGGATATAAGAAGCTTGTCCGTGGTACGGAGGTAGATGTGGTGATGCAGCCGAAGATCAAGTTTGAGATAGTTGTGTCATCTGAGGAATGGGAGAAGAAGACCATCGAGGCTATCCAGAAGGCGGCATATACAGGCGAGGTTGGAGACGGCAAGATATTCAGCTACGAGATCCGCACTGCAACTAAGATCCGTACAAAGGAGAGCGGCTATGATGCTCTGAATTAAAAGTTTATAATTCCTTTACCAAATACTAGCCGGGAATCCTTTGACAATCAAAGGGTTCCCGTGTTATTATGTCGGAAATATCAGGGAGTAGTTCGCATCGGTTATAAGATGTTGTGCGATCTCGTCATCACGTTTTCTGGCTGGGACATACCTGTGCAGGGAACCGGGACGCACGCTTTCGGAGTATATATAGTAGTGTATATAGAACTTGAAAGGAACGAGACTTTTATTGTGTGTTTATCATGCAATGAAGGTCTCGTTCCTTTGTTGTATGTAAGAAAAAGAGATAGCTGAATACACAACAGACTTTTCTTTGCGTGATAAGCATATAAGATCAGATGATATTATGTTTGATGCATAGATAATATTGCTGATCTGGGAAATAGAAAAATGGACCCCGGGCATGTGCCTGGTATCCGAAAATAAGAAGAAAAGGAGTCTGGTGTGTATGACAGAGAAAAATTTTTGGAACTGTTCCGGTGATGAATTACTAAAAGAATTCAAGACAGACAGCCGCGGACTGTCGACGGAGCGGGCAGAGGAGATCCGCAATGAGAAGGGAGAAAATGTTCTCCAGGAAGGCAAGAGAAAGAGCACATTACAGGTGTTCCTCAGCCAGTTTTGTGACCTGCTGGTGATCATATTGATCATAGCAGCAGTCATTTCTATGTTTTCTGACAATATCGAGAGTACCATAGTAATCTTGGCGGTACTCGTTATGAACGCTGTGCTGGGAACAGTGCAGCATGTGAAAGCTGAGCGTTCGCTTGACAGTCTGAAACAGCTTTCATCCCCAAATGCAAAGGTTATGAGAGATGGTGTGAAGCAGGAGCTTCCGTCCCGAGAGATAGTTCCGGGTGATATCGTACTGCTTGAGGCGGGCGATATGATAGTTGCCGATGGAAGGATACTCAGGAACTTCTCACTCCAGGTAAATGAGAGCTCACTTACCGGAGAATCTACAAATGTGGAAAAGAATGATGCAATAATAGAAGGTTCCGTGCCACTTGCAGACAGGACAAATATGGTGTATTCAGGAAGTCTTGTTACATACGGACGAGCAGAGGTGCTTGTGACTGGAACAGGAATGGATACGGAGCTAGGTAAGATAGCAGGATTGATGAACGCTGCAAAGGAGAGAAAGACTCCGCTTCAGGAAAGCCTTGACAAGTTCAGTGCAAGACTTGCCGCATTTATCATGATTGTGTGTGCGCTGGTATTTGTCCTTTGTATATACAGGAAGATGGCGGTGCTTGATTCCATGATGTTCGCAGTCGCCCTTGCAGTTGCAGCTATACCTGAGGCTCTAGGTTCGATAGTTACCATCGTGCAGGCATTTGGCACCCAGAAGATGGCGAAGGAGAATGCGATCATCAAGAACCTCAAGGCGGTTGAAAGCCTTGGATGCGTGTCAGTCATCTGCTCAGACAAGACCGGAACACTTACACAGAACAAGATGACCGTGCAGGAGATATATCTGGATGGAAAACTTTACAAGCCGGAGGAGCTTGATTCCCATAACCAGCTCCACAGATATCTGCTATATGATGCGGTTCTCACCAATGATTCCAGCATAGTGGATGGAAAAGGAATAGGAGATCCGACGGAATATGCATTGCTTGAGATGTTCCGCCAGGTCCACATGATGCCAGGCATGGAGACGGAGGGTACAGGTATCTCTGTTCCTGCGGAGACTGTAAAATGGAGTCTGAAGGAGGATGTACTCAGGGACTGCATGGACAGAATGGAGGAGGTTCCGTTCGACTCGGACAGAAAGCTTATGAGTACAAAGTATCTGCTTCATGGGGTGCCGACCATACTCACCAAGGGTGCTGTGGATGTGCTGCTTGACAGATGCGTGAGCGTGAGATACAGCGATGGCGTAAAGCCTATGACAGATGAAGAAAAAGCGAAGATCAAGGCTCAGAACAAGGCATTCTCAGAAAATGGCCTCCGTGTACTGTCATTTGCATATAAGGAAAGTGATGAGGTACTGGGAGTTGATACTGAGTATGGATTTACATTCCTTGGACTTGTGTCCATGGTGGATCCGCCACGCCCGGAGTCTATGGCAGCAGTTGCCGATGCAAGGCGTGCGGGCATAAAGCCGGTCATGATAACAGGAGACCACAAGATCACAGCGGTTGCCATAGCGAAGCAGATCGGAATATACGAGGATGGAGACATGGCGCTCACGGGAGAGGAGCTTGACGCTCTGTCTGATGAGGAGCTTGCGCGTGACATAACAAAGATATCTGTATATGCCAGGGTGTCACCGGAGAATAAGATAAGGATAGTTGATGCATGGCAGAAGAACGGCAATATAGTAGCCATGACAGGCGATGGCGTCAATGATGCCCCTGCACTCAAGAAGGCAGACATAGGTGTTGCCATGGGAATAACCGGCACGGAGGTGTCCAAGGACGCGGCGGCCATGATCCTCTCAGATGACAACTTTGCAACCATCATCAAGGCTGTGTCAAATGGACGAAATGTATACAGGAACATAAAGAATGCGATACTGTTCCTGCTGTCAGGAAACACAGCTGGAATACTGGCGGTGCTTTACACCTCGATAGCCGCCCTGCCTGTTCCGTTTGCACCGGTACATCTGTTGTTCATCAACCTGCTCACAGATTCTCTTCCTGCGCTCGCGATAGGAATGGAGCCGGCTGACCCATCGCTGCTATCAGAAAAACCGAGGGATCCTAAGAAGGGAATTTTGACATCTGACTTTATGGCAAAGATGCTCTCGGAGGGCCTTCTCATCGCTGTAGCGACCATGACAGCATTCCATCTTGGACTGCCGGTGAGTCCGGCAAAAGCCACTACCATGGCATTTGCAACACTGACACTCGCCAGACTGTTCCACGGTTTTAACTGCAGAAGTGAGGAGTCGATGTTTAAGCTTGGATTTAGATCAAATAAATACAGCGTATATGCATTTTTAGCCGGAGTGGCATTTCTGGCTGCGGTCCTGTTCATACCGGGACTTCACAGTCTGTTCAGCGTGGTAAGTCTTGGAGCGGCTGATGTGCTGAAGATAGCGGGACTTGCATTTGCACCGACTGCGATAATACAGATCATTAAGGCCATACAGGACAAGAGGAGATAGATTGTATGTGGAGAATATCGTGAACACAGTGATCATGAAAAATTCGTAGGATGAGATTCCTGCAAAAATAATAGTCAATAGAAATATTTACGAAATATTCTCAGATTGAATTAAAAAAATTGTTATATTTATCAAAATTTAGAAAATGCAGAATATTCTATTGAATAAAATAAAAGTGAGAATATAATAATCAAAGGGTTAAAGGGTGGTTTGAATATACAGAGTAACTATATCTGTGTATCGAACCTCCTTTTTTATGAAAAAGGCCCGATATGTGGAGGTTGTATACAGGCGCATGTATACCAAGGTTGTGAATCGTTGCTCCATATGTGCATGATAAATATATAGAAGGAAGACATAAAAGATGAAATATTTGAAGCAGTTTCTTATAATCCTTGCCATCTCATTTATCGGAGAGATACTTAAGTATATAGTTCCACTACCGATTCCGGCGAGTATATATGGTATGGTGATCATGTTCATCTGCCTGCAGACGAAGATTCTCAAGCTGGATGATGTGAAGAGTGTGGGCAAGTTTCTCATAGAGATCATGCCGGTTATGTTCATACCAGCCGGTGTGGGCCTTATGTCGTCGTGGGGAACGCTTAAGCCTGTGCTTGTGCCAGTCAGCGTCATAACGGTGGTCGTTATCATAACGGTCATGCTTGCTTCAGGCTGGGTATCACAGCTTATAATAAGGAGAGACAGGAAGAAGGAGACTGAAAATGAGTGATCTGTTTGAATCGTCCATATTTGCAGGGGTGACTATAAGCCTTCTGGCATATATGTTTGGAAGTGTACTTAAAAAGAAACTTAAGATAGCTATACTTAACCCACTGCTGGTGTCCATCATAGTGACTATAGTGGTGCTGGTTGTGGCTGATGTGGATTACGATGTGTACAATGAAGGCGCAAAGTATCTGAGCTGGTTCCTCACACCGGCTACAGTGTGTCTTGCGATCCCACTCTATGAGCAGTGGGAGCTTTTAAAGCACAATTATAAGGCTGTGCTCGGCGGTATAGTTGCCGGAGTAATAACGAGTCTGACTACAGTCCTTGTGTTGTGCAAGGTCATGGGGCTTTCCCATAAAGATTATGTGACACTTCTTCCGAAGTCCATAACCACAGCTATCGGAATGGGTGTTTCGGAAGAGCTTGGCGGATATGTGACCATCACGGTTGCAGTCATAGTTGTGACTGGAGTGATCGGCAATATAATCGGAGAGATCGTGTTCAAGATATTCCGTATCAAAGAACCTATATCAAAGGGACTTGCCCTGGGATCATCAGCCCATGCCATCGGAACTGCCAAGGCTATGGAGATCGGCGAGGTTGAAGGAGCCATGAGTAGTCTGTCGATTGCAGTTACAGGAATACTCACGGTCATACTCGCGTCAGTGTATGCACATTTTATGTAATAGATATAATTGGAGAGAGTTATACTTTTCGCATCTCTCTGAGCTTATATGCAGCCATGAGCTGGAATCTGACCTCCGCATCGGAGAGATCATATTCCAGCTCTTCTTTTATTATCCGGAGCCTGTAATTTATTGTATTCCTGTGGCAGAACATTTTCTCAGAGATGTGCTGAACACTGCCGCTGCACTTAAGATATTCGTACAGAGTGTCCGTCAGAGCTGAGTGATGGGTTTTGTCGTACTCTATGACCCCACCGAGCTGCTCTGCGATAAATGAGTGTATGAGCTGGGCATCATTAACTTCCAGAAGAATACGCAGGAATCCAAGACTGTTGTAATCACAGTATATGTTGTCTGCAGCAAATTCCCTTGCGGAAATTGCACGGCGGTAACTCAAGGAGAGTTCTGTAAGGGACAAAACCGTGCTTCCGGAACCCATATGTATGCTGCGGTCCGGGAATCTTGCCACCAGAGCCTCTGCGATGTCATTGCATTTGTCTGCGATGGATCCGGAGGAAGGGCACCTCAGGATGACTATCGGACTGCCATCATATACAAATGCATGAAAGACAAGATCTGTATTGTTGCAGACCTTCTGCAGAACATACATGAACTCGTCCGTTGCTTCTGCATCGATGGACAGAACGTTGTAGCAGCCATTGTTGAATCTGGAGCCTCTTAGTGTGTCAGCCTGCTCGTCGGTCAGGGAATTCCCCATGAGGATATTCTGGAATGCTGCGGTCATGTTGCCATCATCCCTGGAGTCTTCAAATATCCTGTTGTAGTAGTCGTGGGTTATATCAAATATCCTTGTATCCCATGGCATGGTAAAAAGAGGAAATGAATAGCGGTGGCACAGTCTGACGATTTCATCGGTCATGTCCTCCTCAAATATATATCTGCCGGTATTCAGAATAAGTCCGCAGGTTCCCCTCCGTTCAAGAATGTGGATGTGGATATATCCTCTGATATGTATACCCAGCTTACGATGTTCTCTATTCCCTTTCCACCGGATATCAGGTTAAGGTTGTATTTTCGCTTGGGTCAGCGATACGGTACTTCCGCTTGTACTTATTCCTACAACCTGTGGAACAGGTTCAGAGGGAAATGGATTTGCAGTTCTCACCAATCCGGAAAATGGCGACAAGAAGTCGCTCAGATGCAATGCCATCGTGGCAAAGGTATCCATCGTGGATCCGGACTGCATGAAGACTATGCCAAAGCACGTGTTAGCAGCGGTTGGATTCGATGCACTGTGCCACTGCATGGAGGCATACACATCAAAGATCTCGCAGCCATTTACAGATGCGCTTGCACTGTATGCGATTGATCTTATCGCCCACAATCTTGTGGATGTATATAAGGGTAGAGGAACCCAGGAGAGCTGGGAGAAGATAACACTGGCCAGCACCATAGGTGGTATGGTCATCAACACAGCCGGAGTTACACTGGCTCACGGAATGGAGCATCCGGCCAGCGGACTTAAGGATATAGTTCACGGCAAGGGACTTGCAGCTCTGACACCTGTTATCATCGAGGCATCCTACAAGGGAGATCACTTCAAGTTTGCGAAGATCGCCAGAATATTTGGTGGTATCACGGCGGATGATCTGGCACCGAAGATCCGAACTCTTCTGAAGAATCTTGATCTGGATGTCAAGCTTTCAGACCTCGGAATCGAGGAGAAGGATATTCCTTGGATGGCTGAGAACTGCATGAAGGTATCAGCAGCCAGCATAGCAAATAACCCTGTGGTATTTACACAGGAGGAGATCACTGAGATATACAAGAAGGCGATGTAGAATTAAAGTTTCATATTAAAAAAGAGATCTGCTATTCAGCTTTAATCAGATGAAAGACAGATCTCTTTTTTATGCAGAATAGGTTAGTGTAAATGATAATATTTTGTATACATTTGCCAAAATAAGTTGTATAATCTGTATATGGTTAAACGTTACGTTATCTATTAAGAGAGGAGAGACAGATATGAGAAAAACATCTACAAGAATGCTGGCACTTGCGTTGTCAGCAGTTATGGCAATTGGCAGTTTCACCGGATTTGGCGGTGAGGTAAAGGCGTATGCGGCAGAGGATGCCCAGGCGGTGGTTGCTGCAGATGTGGCAACACCGGGGGACGCATCACCGACAGATCCTCAGATAGACGCCAGCAATTTTAGCGTCAGTCTGAGTACATCGTCGTATGTGTATGATGGCGCAGCAAAAAAGCCGACAGTGAAGATCATCGGAACTGTCAAAGGCAAGCGTGTTACTTTGAAGAACGGAACAGATTATGCATGTACGTATGCGAACAACACTTATCCGGGAACGGCAACAGTGAAGATTACGTACAAGGACAAGTACAAGGGAACAAATAAGGCGAACTTCAAGATCTCAAAAGCCAAGATCAGCAAGATAGTGTCGACACAGACTGCTAACAGTATCACTCTCAAGTGGAGCGAGGTTAAGGGCACAAAGAAGTATGAAGTGTATATGTATAAGAATGGTAAGTGGAATGTAGTATGTAACAGTACCACGAGAAAGGCAACAGTTGGAAAGTTAAGTGCAAATACAAAATATAAATTTTATGTTAAGGCATATGGCACAAATGCAGGTAAGACAGTTTTAACTGCGCAGTCTTCAGCATATTTTGAATATACGAGACCTGCTAAAGTTACAGGTATATCTTTAGGAGATACGCAAAAAAATAACAAAAATATAATTGTATCAAATTATGAAAGCGCGGTTAGGCTGAACTGGAAGTATGATGAGGGAGTTACTGGATATAAAATATATGTCTATAATGCAACAACACGTAAGTGGACAAAATTCAAAAATGCAAGACAGTATATCCCATCAAATTCAAAGAAGAGCAAGGGTAGAATATTTTATTATTTAAGCGGATTGACACCAGCGACTGTCTATACATTTAAAATTGTGGCTTATACTGAGAATTTTGACTATCAGACATCAAAAACAAAAATATATGTTGGGGAAGCATCTGATATTATAAAAACGGCTACAATACCTAAGGTTAAATACGGCTTTGATGAGTGCTATGAGCTTAAGCAAAAAGGCACAAGCTATGACGTTTATTCAAGATACTATAATATAGAATTTGGTAAGGTTCCTAAGAACTCAGGTTATTATATAAGATTATATAGAAATAGAAAATATAGTAGTGGAAAGTCCAAATTATACAAAACAATAAAGGTTACAAAAAATAAATATAAGCTGCAATTGCCTAATGACAGTCAGAATTATTATTACTATTTTGATGTGGCTTCATTTAGTAAATGTAATGGTAAGACTTTTGTTGGAGTAACCATGAGGACAAAAATACAGACAAAGATTGGTAAGCTTGCAGGAAAGGTTGACACGTACACCTATAGTATATTAAGAAATAAAAAAGGAAAGATCGTAGGGAGTTCAATACAAGGTGAAGTTAGAAAAGGGAAAAAAGCAAAGTACATTTCCAAGCAGTACAATGCAAATATGAAGTATCTAGGCAAGTCGGTTACCATAAATGATAAATATAATACATGTTATTTTTATAACTCAAAGGATAAGCTGATCAACTATAAGAGATATATACTGGCCAGTGATGGGAAGATAATCGGTACTGTTTTATATAGTCCGAGAGGAAAAGTTATTCGTAAGGATTTATGGCCAGCTTACTAAACATAATCGTATTATGACATAGTATATTTTTATAAAATTATAGGAACTGGAATCTGTCCCTGATATGTGAAAAGGGGGGAGGTTCCAGTTTTTTATATGCTTGTAAATTTTAGAAAATGTGCTATTTTATAGAGAAGATTATTATATATGCGTCTTGATCAAATGGATAAACAACATCAGTTGTATATTTGTAACTGGAAGAGGATGCATTTATTAAAAAACAGACAGGGAAAAGGATGAAAGACATGCAGAGAAAGAACCGTGAACTCAGACAGACGTCGGAGACATTCCTTTTAAGTGCTATACTTGCGCTTTCCGGCGGATTTCAGGATGCGTATACATACAATGCCAGAGATGAAGTATTCTCAAATGCCCAGACCGGAAATGTGGTTCTCATGAGCCAGCACCTTATGATGGGAGATCTGAGGATCGCAATGAGATATCTTTTCCCTATAATAGCATTTGCACTGGGAGTTCTGGTGGCGGAGAGGATAGGTCACAGATACAAGAATGCATCCAGGATACATTGGAGACAGATAGTTGTGCTGGTGGAGATTGTGATATTGTTTGTGGTTGGGTTCATACCGGAGAGATTCAATCTGCTTGCCACTATGCTTGTGTCATTTGCCTGCTCCATGCAGGTTCAGACCTTCAGAAAGGTAAATGGCTACGGATATGCCAGCACGATGTGCATAGGAAATCTTCGAAGCGGAACGGAGAGCCTGTCGGTATATCTAAGAGATAAAGAGCTGGGGGCACTCAGAAAGGCTATGCACTACTATGGAATAATTATCATATTCGCAATCGGTGCCGGGGCAGGCGGCGTGTGTACACTCCACCTTGGACTCAGGTCGATATGGATATCAAGTGTACTGCTTATTGTGGCGCATCTTATGATGTATAAGGAGAAGAGGTAACACGACGCTTTTATATAAAGAGTAGATTGGCGTTCAAAAGACCACAAAATTATCTATAAAAATCCAAAAATCGGCAGAAAGATACATTTTTCAAATGTCTTGTATCTTTCTGCCGATTTTATGTAAAAAGATGAAAATTTTATGCACTTAATATTTGAGAACCCACTAGCTTGCTACATTCTTCCCTCATACACAGCTTCGTTTGTGAGCTCGATTCCAAGCTTCTTGAATGTGTTCATATCAACCGCTGACAGTATGGCAGATGTGTGAAGCTGGCATCCTGAAAGCTTTGGCAGCTGCTGCAGTGCAAGCTTTGCATTCGGATCTGATACTGCACACATTGAAAGGGCTATGAGAACCTCGTCGGTATGGAGTCTTGGATTCCTGCTGCCAAGGTACTGGGTCTTGAGCTTCTGTATAGGCTCGATAAATGTCCTTGAGATCAGGTGTGTCTTCTTGTCTATGCCGCCAAGGATCTTGATGGCATTAAGGAGGACTGCTGATGAAGGTCCGAGAAGGTCCGAGGTAGAACCTGTAACTATGGTTCCGTCTGGCAGTTCAAGCGCTGCAGCGGCAGAACCGGTCTCCTCGGCAAGTTTGTTGGCTACAGGGACAACAGCGCGGTCATCCACAGTTATTTTTGCCTGCTTCATGATGAGTTCCTGCTTGTAGACCTCATCCTTTGTTGCCTCGTCTCTGACAAATCTGTTCAGTGACTGATAATATCTTCTGATGATCTCCTGCTTTGAAGCCTCTTGACATGCCTCGTCGTCAACGATGCAGTTTCCCGCCATGTTGACGCCCATATCTGTAGGGGACTTGTATGGGCAGTGTCCGTAGATTCCCTCGAACATAGCCGCAAGAACAGGATAGATCTCTATATCACGGTTGTAGTTGACGGTAGTCTCGCCGTATGCCTCCAGATGGAACGGATCGATCATGTTCACGTCGTTGAGGTCGGCTGTTGCTGCCTCGTAAGCAAGGTTGACAGGGTGCTTGAGAGGTATATTCCAGATTGGGAATGTCTCAAATTTCGCATAGCCCGCCTTCACACCACGTTTGTTTTCGTGGTAGAGCTGGGAGAGACATGTAGCCATCTTGCCACTTCCAGGTCCCGGTGCTGTAACGATGACGAGAGGTCTTGTGGTCTCAACATAATCGTTCTTTCCGTAGCCTTCGTCACTGACTATCTTCTCTATGTTGTTTGGGTATCCATCGATTGAATAGTGGTGGTAAACCTTGATTCCTATTGCTTCAAGCTTCTTCTGGAATACATCTGCGGAAGACTGGCCGGCGTATCTTGTGATGACTACGCTGCTGACGTATAATCCCTTTTCTTTGTATACGCCGATCAGTCTGATAACATCCTGATCGTAAGTGATGCCGAGGTCGTGTCTGATCTTGTTGCGCTCTATGTCGGCAGCGTTGATGGAAATGATCATCTCAGCCTGATCTGCAAGCTGGAGAAGCATCTGCAGCTTACTGTCCGGTGCGAATCCCGGAAGGACCCTGGATGCGTGGTAGTCATCGAACAGCTTTCCACCAAATTCCAGATACAGCTTGTCCCCGAACTGTCCGATTCTCTCTCTGATATGCTCAGACTGCATGGACAGATATTTGTCATTGTCAAAGCCAATTTTTCTCATTTTGTTAATCTCCTTAAACTATAATTGAGCGGGCACATGAATTGCCTGCGTATCTCTTTATGAAAAATTGCTCTGCCCCAAAAACTAAGTGATAGAATGAACTTGCTCTGGCTGGGACGGAAACATTTTTACAAAATAATGTAATAAGAAATAATACTTAAAATTATAAAGCATTCTATAAGAGAATACCACACAGATGGGAGAAAAAACAGAGGGAAGTTAGGCAAAATTGCAAATGTAATAATGTAGTAAAATTTTTCTGTATTGTTATGTTTTGTATTGAAAATAATGGGCAGATTGGGTAGAGTAAGGATGTAAGGGTAACACTTACAAAAGGTAGAACGTAGAAGGATCGTTGCCTGAAAGAACGCGACGTTTTTAGAAAAACAAGCCGGCCTTGATCAATCGTATTGACCGTATTGGAATTGAAGAAGAACAGATAAAATTGCAGTGATAGGAGGTACAAATATGAGTGCAGATTACATCACAATGACCATACCAAAACAGAAGAGGATAGCTCTTATCGCCCATGATGCGAAGAAGGAAGAGCTCATCAAGTGGTGCGAGGACAATAGGGACATATTGAGCCAGCATGAGCTGTGCGGAACGGGAACAACGGCCCGCATGATAACAGATAGAACCAATCTTCAGGTGAAGGGTTACAACAGCGGTCCGCTTGGAGGAGACCAGCAGATTGGTGCGAAGATTGTCGAGGGAAGGATAGATTTTGTAGTTTTCTTCTCTGATCCCCTCACGGCAGCTCCACACGATCCGGATGTGAAGGCTCTGCTCCGTATCGCTCAGGTATATGACATACCGATGGCGAACAACAAAGCCACAGCGGACTTTATGATTCAGTCGAAGCTGATGGATGAGACGTATGATCATCAGGTTATAAATTTCCAGAAGAATATCGACAACAGGGCGAATGCGCTGGGAAAATAATTGTATAGTGATAATGAAGTCTAAGGATCCACAGGATATCTGGCAAATGTCAGCCGACCTGTGGATTTTTTCTATTTTAGGCAGAGATAGTGGAGGGGCCTGGTTCCATTGGTGGTCTTATCTGTTAAAATGCACAAAATGTATTGTATATTTTTACATTAATTCATTGTAAGCAATATGTCCAGAGCAAAAGTTATAAAGATGGCAGGCAGCAAGGGCGTTGCGAAGAATATCACAGGTCTCACAAAGGGCAAGAGATACTATGTGAGCGTTAGAAGCTACAAGACTGTAGGTAAGAAAACTTACTATTCCGCATGGAGCACTCCAAAGAGTGTTGCGGTCAGCAAATAGTGAAACAGTTAAATATCATAGTTTAGCGGAATATCTCTCCGGATCATAGAATAAAAACTGTGATCCGGGGAATTTTTATGCGATAAAGAATACCTTCCAAGACCGTATCCGCAAGAGGTATTTGTGGTTGCTATACCGGATGATTTGCATTACACCCGGTTTGTATATATAATGGGTGGAGGAACAGGGAGGTAAGTATATTGAGAGCAGCCAAATGGTTAATGCGGGCGATAATAGCGCTTGCTGTATGTGCGATCCTTGGAATAACTGTCACATCGGCGGTTCTGGGCTACAAGGCGGGCAGAGAGATAAAAGAAGAGAAGAAGGCTAGTGCCAAGAGTTCATATGAGGAAAAGACTGTGGACATCAAAGATCTGTTTGACAATGTTAGTATACAGGCAGCGAAGGATATGGCTGTGGATCTTCAGTCCTCAGCGGATGGCAAGTGCCATGTGCATTATTATGATTCAGATGAGGTGATCCATTCGATCTATGTGGAGGATAATACGCTTGTGATTACATGTGAGGATGACAGAACCTTTGGCTCAGATATTGGATTTGGTGAGGATCCCTATGTAACTATTGAGATCCCTGCAAGACAGTACGATAAAATAGAACTGGTGTCAGAGTCAGGACAGATATCAGCGAGTCAGTCGATAAGGTGCAATACGCTTGATGTCACGGAAAAGAGCGGCAGCATGTATCTTGTAAATGTCACTGCGGACACTGTTCAGCTTGCGAGCGAATCGGGCGATGTGAGCTTGGCTACGATCAATGTGAGAAATCTGTATTATGAAGGGAATAGTGGTAATTTGTCGGTTGTCAACGTTGTGGCAGACAACATCAGGTTCAGCGTTGGTGATGGAAAGTTTGAAGGCTACAATCTGCTTGCAAACAACACATCGGCCTACAAATCAAAGAAAGGTGACATACTTGTGGAGGGCTGTGACAGCCCGACATTTGTGTTTGATTCAGTCAAGGGTGATATACATGCAACGTTTTTATCACCAAAGCAGATAACTATAGACAGTCGGAGTGGAGATATAGACATTCCGGAAATTGTGGAGAAATATAATGGATGCTGTGTGGTGACAACTGATTCCGGAGATGTTACGATAAAATATGTAGAGGGATAGAAATGCAATTGGAATTTGTAAATGCAAATAAATACAGGAAACAGGTCAGACAACTGTTTGTGACGGCGTTTCCGAGGGAGGAGAGACCTCCTATGTGGATGATGACTAGAAGGTGCCATCAGGGTAAGGCAGAATTTTCTGCGGTGCTGGATGGTGACAGATTTGTCGGACTGACCTATGTGATAGGAAATGACAGCGTGAAGACACTGATGTTTCTTGCGATAGCCGAGGATGCCAGGGATGGCGGATATGGCTCAGAGATATTAAGGTGTGTGCATGAAAAGTATGGAGATACGAAGATATTTCTAAATATAGAGCCGCTGGATAAAGATGCTCCAAACTATGAACAGAGATGCCGAAGAAAGGCATTTTACAATAGAAATGGTCTGGATCTGCTTGATTATCAGGTCAGAGAGGCGGGGGTGACATATGAGATGCTCACCTATGGAGAGTATGTGACAAAACAGGAATATGAGGAGGTCATGATAGTAATGTATGGATCTCTTCTATATAAAATAATAAAACGTATATAGAGACTTAGAATAGAAAAGAGGCAGAGATCATGAAGGTAAAGATCATACAGAAAAAGGATGAGTATTCAATGGAGTATAATGTAGGGGATATTCTTGAGGTGGACAGCACATGGTATGGCGGTGTGACTGTGCTCGGGAAGACCGGAGTCCCAGTGTCCATAGACAAGGACGAGTATGTCAATGTGACGGGCGACGGAGAGGCTGTAGTATCGGATGCTGAGAGTATGACGGTGACATCAGGTGAGACTGAATTCCAGGGTGGTCTCAGACCGAAGGGACAGGGCGTAGCTACAGAACAGTTTGGACATCTGGCGGAGATAGACCAGGAGGTGCGTGGTGCCGTGAGAGATCTTCTTGAGGTTGCTAATCTTGAACCAGGGGATGCACTTGTCATAGGATGTTCCTCCAGCGAGGTTGCAAATATGAGAATAGGCTCATTTTCCAGTGAGGATATAGGCAAATGCATAGCCAGTGCAATATTAGATGAACTTTCGGGAACAGGAATATATATGGCAGCCCAGTGCTGTGAGCATTTGAATAGAGCTATTATAGTGGAGAAGGCGTACGCAAAGGAGAACAGGATACCTATAGTTAACGTTGTTCCGCAGCTTAAGGCTGGAGGTTCATTTGCCACTGCGGCTTATGCGGAGATGAAGGAGCCTGTTGCAATAGAATATATTCAGGCACAGGCGGGAATAGATATAGGAGATACTTTGATAGGAATGCACCTTGCACCGGTTGCTGTGCCGGTGAGATCAGAGCACAGCATGGTCGGCGGAGCCCATGTGGTCATGGCGAGAACCAGAGCCAAATATATAGGCGGGATCAGAGCCGGCTACAGAGAGGGAATATAAAATAGAAAGTATAGATAGGAAAAAAGATAAGAAAAAGATAAGAAATAGATAGAAAATTTATGGATTATTATTTGCTAGGAGGAACAGGATGTACGACAATATAATATTCGATTTATATGGAACTCTCATAGATATACACACTGACGAGGAAGATATAGCAGTGTGGAAGCATATGTGTGAATTCTATGCGGAGCACGGCGTGAAATACAATCCTGCGGGACTCAGGTCAAAGTATAAGAGACAAGTGAGACGCGCTGAACAGGCGATGGCAAAGAAGAAATTCAAATTCCCGGAGATACAGATACTGGATGTGTTCGAACAGCTCACGCGAAAGAAAGATCAGGATGCAGATGACTGCGCTGAACTCACGGTGAAGGCTGCACAGGAGTTCAGGAAGACATCCACTGAATATATAAAGTTGTATGATGGTGTGAAAGAGATGCTTGGCAGACTGAAGAATTCTGGAAAGAAACTTTATGTGCTTTCAAATGCACAGAGGGTATACACACTGCCGGAGATACAGAAACTTGGAATAGAGGAATATTTCACAGACATATCATTGTCATCGGATTTTGGTGCCATGAAACCGGATGCGGTATTTTATCAGCAGATGTTGGACAGAAATCACATCAATCCAAACCGTTCTATAATGGTTGGTAATGATGCGGTGTGTGATATCATGGCGGCAAGGCAGGCGAGACTTCATACATGTTATATCCACTCAAAACTGTCACCTGTGGATGATGACCAGAGATATATAAAGTCGGACATAATGCTGGATGAGCCGGATATGGCAAAGCTGTGTGAGTACCTGCTCGGAGAAGAATAAGTCCGTTAAAAAACAGCGGCAGCCCATACATACTGTAAACATGTATATGGGCTGCCGCTGCTTGGCGTTATATATTGAGTTGCACCGGTATCACTTGACATTTAGCTGAACAGTTCACCGTGCTTTTCGTAATCGGTTATCCTTGATATGGTATTGTCGTCATTTACAAATACGACCTTAGGTGTATGCTCATTTGCCTCATCGGGAGTCATGGAAGCGTAACACATAAGGATTATGTGATCTCCTACCTGAACCTGACGGGCTGCTGCTCCGTTCAGACACATGACACCAGATCCTGGTTCACCAGCGATGGTGTATGTCTCGAAACGGTTGCCGTTCTCTATATCCACTATCTGTACAAGCTCGTACTCAAGGATTCCGGCCGCCTTCAGAAGTTCTGAATCGACAGTTATGCTTCCTACGTAGTTAAGTTCGGCCTGGGTTACGACAGCTCTGTGAATTTTGCTCTTTAACATTGTGATATTCATAAGCTTTTGCCTTTCTACTGCCACCGATGGATTGGCAGTCTGGTCAGTCTACAACGAAACAAGCATTAGCACCACGAAACAAATCGAAGCTGCCCATGCTTGTCGCAATTATAATATCATAAATTGGCGAGATTGCAACAGGAAATGAAATCATTTCTTGATTAAATGTGGTACATGTGCAAAAATAATTGCATGAGATGGATAGGCGTTTGACGGGAAAGGTGAGTAATGGGAAGTCAGAATTATTTGAACATGGCATTTGAAAAACTGGGGCATATAATGCTTGATGATATGAGAATGAAAGCTTCAGATATATATAAGTTGGCGGTGAAACGGCAGAAGAAGCAGGATTATAATCCCCCTGTTTACAATGAAAACAAGATAAATATTCGTTCGGTGTTTGAAAAGGGAGGCATGTGTTTCTATGTAACACCAAAGAATGCTTCAGTGAAAGAGTACTTCATGTTCCTTCACGGAGGTGGTTTCGTATCTCAGATGAGTCGAAATGAGTGGAGGTTTGTGCTGGATACCGTGGAGAGTACAGGATATGGAGCGGTCGTGCCGGTATATCCAATTGCCCCAGATCATTCGGCGGCGGAGGCTGTTGATATGCTGGCGGGAGCCTATGAGAAACTCTGTGAGAAGGAAGATGCGAACAGGATAGTCCTGATTGGAGATTCGTCGGGGGCATGCCTTGCACTGTCGGTCGCGATACAGCTTTGGAAGACGGGAATCAGAAGACCAGACAAACTGATATTGTGCTCTCCAGTTCTCGACACTGAGTTTGAAGACCGTGAGCTGGAACAGGAGATGGGAGACAGGCGGAAGTTCGTGTACGGCTACTATTACACTCCGGAGATCAGAAGCTTTCTCAGACAGTACTGGGTAAAGGACTCGGAGGGAAAAGTGGATGTTACCAGTCCTGTGTACTCAGATCTGACAGACATATGCGATGAGATAGATATATTCACGAGCGATGGTGACATGCTCAACTGTTATGCGAGGAGACTGTACGACAAGATAAAGAGAACAAGCACAAAGGTCAACTTTTACCAGTATTATTCTGTGGTGCATGATTATTTTGACCACCCATATATTCCTGAATGCAAAACCGTAATAAAAAAGATAGTGGCGAGTATCAAGGGAGATTCGGATTTTGTGCCGGCAGATATAGAGAATGATATATGGTGTCGCGCCATGATGGCGGAGAGATACCCGAAACTCTATGAGGATTCAGAATCTATCAGACTGGCGGACAAGATAGGAATAGAACATAAGAACAGAAATTCCCAGTATACATTCTATGACAGAACAGTTATCATGGAGAGGCTGGTGGCAATGGATGACAGGGTAGGAAACTTCATCAACAGATATGCCGATGGCATAATCGTAAATGTTGGAGCCGAGCTTGACACGATGTTTGGCAGGGTGGATAACGGTCGTATAAAGTGGTACAACGTGGATTTGCCTGAGAGGATAGATCTGCGCAGAAAATACATGGACACCCGAGACAGAGAGGTGAACATAGGTGAGAATATACTTGATTATAGATGGCTTGAGCAGATAACAAAGCCACGTGACACGGCGATACTATTTGTTTTATACGATATGACAAAGTATTTTGACCGTGAGAGACTGAAGGGATTTCTTAATGCTGTGTGGCGAAAGTTTCCGGGCGCGGAGGTTGTGTTCGACGCGAAGAATTCTGTGGCTAAGCGGATGTGGAATATAAATGTGTTCATGGGAAGAAATAAGGGGAGTATGCTTAGATTCAGCATAGATAACTGTACAAGTCTTATGTATGATTGGAATGTAAAATATAAGATACTCTGTGACGAGACAATATTCAGGGGTGGTGACCTGGAGAGAATGCTTTCACCTAAGGAGTGCGCGAAGTTCAGACATTCGATCAAGAAGAAATATGACAAGATCATACACCTGCGTCTTGGAACAGAACATTTCCTTGTCTGACATTTATGTTTGTATTCACACCATATGTCAGGAAAATTAAGACGACATATCGGGAGTGGGCTGGTAAAATAGAAAACGCGGTAAGCTGATCAGAAGAAGCGGATGGCGGAAACAGATAACAAAAAATATATAACAAACAGAAGGCAAATAACAGCAACAGACAGAAGGATTATACAGCTAGACACAACAGAAGAAAGAGATGATATAGTTATGGATACGATTCAGGTGAAAAAGTTTACCAGAAACTGGTGCATACTTGTTGGCACGATATGTCTGATAATAGGACTTATAATAGGTACAGTGATAGGTCGGGCGTGGGGGTTTACAAGTTCGAAGGCTTCACCGGGGCTCAGCTATGAAGCCGGGTACACGATAGAGGACACCGAGATAACCAGCAGCATATATGACAATTACTGGAATTACATACCGACAGCGTATATCAATGTCGGTGATCTAGGACCGGATGCGCTGCTCTATAAGATAAGTGACAAGGTTGCCAGAAACAATCTAGATACAGAACGGTTCTACACTGGAGATGACGGGTATATGCACTACAGTGATGATAATATAGACGAAACCCTTGTGGGTGTGGATCTGTCAACGTTTCAGGGAGATATAGACTGGGAAACATTGTCAGCGAACAAGGATGTAGACTTTGTTATGCTCCGGGTTGGATATCGAGGTTACACAGAGGGTGGACTCATGCTTGATTCAAGCTTTGAGGACAACAAGGCAGCTGTCATAAAACATAAGGTCCCGACCGGGTTGTATTTCTTTACACAGGCAATAACATATGATGAGGGTGTGGAGGAAGCAAAGTTTGTTCTGAAGCAGATCGGCAAGATGAAGGTCACATATCCTATAGTTATCGACTCAGAGCTTATAGGCGATAACGAGGCGAGGGGCGACAATGCCTCTGTTGATGAGAGAACAGACGGTGTGGTAGGCTTTTGTGAGACGATCAAGGCGGCAGGATACACGCCTATGATATATGCCAGCAGAAATATGTTTGCCCAGTGCCTTGACATGGACAGACTTGGCGACTACGAGCTGTGGCTTGCCCACTATGCAAATGTCCCAAACTTTCCATATAAATATACGGGATGGCAGTACACAGAATCCGGAAGTGTTGACGGCGTGTACGGTGATGTTGATCTGAATCTCTGGTTTAAGAATTAATTATATAGGAGTTCTTGAAAATGCGAAAATGACATAATATATAGAAAAAACAGGTTATATATTATGGCTGCAAAGATAATGATAGATGCCGGACATGGCGGTTATGACAACGGGGCATCCTACGAGGGACGCCTTGAGAAGAATGACAACCTTAACCTTGCACTTGCACTCGGAGATGAACTGGAAAGGCGAGGCTATGACGTGGAATATACCAGAACCACGGATGTGTACGATTCGCCCGCGAGAAAGGCGCAGATAGGAAATGAAAGAGGGGCGGATTATTTCATATCCCTTCACAGGAATTCTTCTCCCGAGCCAAATGGCTACAACGGCGTGCAGACTCTGGTGTATGACAAAAGCGGAATCAAATACGAACTTGCACAGAACATCAACAATGAACTTGAAAAACTTGGTTTTAGAAACATAAATGTAGAAGAGCGCCCAGGACTGGCGGTCCTTAGAAGAACGCAGATGCCAGCGGTGCTTGTAGAAACTGGATTTATAAACAATGACTACGATAATTACCTATATGATTACAATTTTGAGGCTATCGCATCGGCTATAGCGGATGCGGTTGAGGAAACGATATAGGAGAAAATAAAAGAAAATAAGAAAATAATTTAAAATATAGTTGACACTGTAATCGTAGTGTGTTATATTAGGCAACGATGAACTGCCGAAGACAGTAGGTGCCGCAAGGCGTAAGATATCACATCACCTACCGAGGAAAGATATCGTTAATTGATTTAACAATATACTCTCAAGTCTTATGGCTTTGAGAGTTTTTTTATATCTTGAATGTGCAGTCATTAGTAAAATAAGGAGGCGCATTATGGCAAAGGTAGAGTTAAAGAAGCCAATAGTAGAAGAGATCAAGGCAAATCTTGAAGGCGCTGCTACTGCAGTAGTTGTAGACTATCGTGGTCTTACAGTTGAGCAGGATACACAGCTCCGTAAGAATTTAAGAGAAGCTGGTGTTGTATACAAGGTATACAAGAACACAATGGTCAATTTTGCTATCGAGGGAACAGAGTTCGAAGGCCTTAAGGGTTGTTTAGAGGGACCAACTGGTCTTGCAATCTGCAAGGAAGATGCTACAGCAGCTGCAAGAGTACTTGCAGATTTCGCAAAGAATGCCCCAGCTCTTGAGCTTAAGGGTGGTGTTGTAGAAGGAACATTCTACGATGCAGAGGGAATCCAGGTTATTGCAAAGATTCCTTCAAGAGAGGTTCTTATTTCCAAGTTCCTTGGAAGTATCCAGTCACCTATCGCAAACTTCGCTCGAGTTATCAAGCAGATCGCAGAGCAGAAGGAAGCATAAGAAGTATGACCTTGAGCGTATATTCAAACGCGGATGTGTGCTTAAAGGAATGTCTGGTGAGAGTTTCGCTGAAGAAGCTTATCGGACAATTGAATGTCTATATCATGGACAAGGGGTATCCGCATGAGACGAGAATGGTGTGTGGATACATTACAAAATAACAAATTATATTATATGGAGGAAAACATAATGACAACTCAGGAAATTATTGAAGTAATCAAAGGTTTATCAGTATTAGAGTTAAATGACTTAGTTAAGGCTTGCGAAGAGGAGTTCGGCGTATCAGCAGCAGCAGGCGTTGTAGTTGCAGCAGCAGGTGCTGACGGTGCAGCAGCAGCTGAGGAGAAGGATTCATTCAACGTAGAGCTTACAGAGGTTGGTCCTAACAAGGTTAAGGTTATCAAGGTTGTTCGTGAGCTTACAGGTTTAGGCCTTAAGGAAGCTAAGGACGCAGTTGATGGCGCTCCAAAGGTAATCAAGGAGGACGCTACTAAGGAAGAGGCTGAGGAAGCTAAGACAAAGCTTGAGGCTGAGGGAGCTAAGGTTACATTAAAGTAATTTGATTACTTGATCGTAATATTAGTAAATAAGATATTATTCGGTCTGGCGGTACATCCGAGTGCCGTCAGACCGGTTTTTTCTATAAATAAATTTGATGCCGTTGGCTTGATGTTGTCCGAGAGCCGTTCGGTATAGATATATGATACGATTCAATATGTATTATGATAAGTGATCAGCTGATAATGATACATATTTTCTTTTATTCAAAAAAAATCCAAAAACTAGTTGACAAATATTGCATTTGCTGATAGTATAGTATACTGTCACTATTATGGGTTCGTGTGCGAACATCCCATGATAGCCTGATAAATGGCTTTGAAACACTTATATAACTTAAGGTTGTCCTAAAAAGCATAAAAATAAATTCCAAGGGGTGAATGTGTCGATGGAAAAGAACAGAATTAGTCCTGTCAAGTCTGGAAAAGGCTACAGAATGAGCTATGCGAAGCAGAAGGACGTCCTGGATATGCCTAACTTCATTGAGGTTCAGAAGAATTCATACAATTGGTTCTTAACTGACGGTCTGAGGGAAGCATTTAGGGATATTTCTCCAATCACTGATTACTCTGGTCAGTATAGTCTTGAATTTGTAGATTTTCAGTTCTGCAAGAATGACTTGAAGTACAGTATCGAGGAATGCAAGGAGAGAGATGCAACATATGCAGCTCCACTCAGAGTTAAGGTTAGACTCAGGGTGAAGGATGCTCCGGATATGCCGGAATATGAGATCTTCATGGGTGATCTTCCGCTTATGACAGAGACAGGAACATTCGTTATCAATGGTGCAGAGCGAGTTATAGTCAGCCAGTTGGTTCGTTCACCTGGTATTTACTATGATATAACTCATGATAAGGTTGGTAAGAAGCTGTATGCATGTACAGTTATTCCGAACAGAGGTGCATGGCTGGAGTACGAGACTGATTCCAACGATGTATTCTATGTCCGTGTTGATAGAACTAGAAAAGTACCAGTAACTGTTCTTATCCGTGCACTTGGTCTTGGAACAGATCAGGAGATCATAGATTTATTTGGCGAGGAGCCAAAGATCATGGAGAGTCTTAACAAGGATCCTGCAAAGTCATACTCAGAGGGTGTAGTTGAACTTTACAAGAAGATCAGACCAGACGAGCCTTCGGTAGTGGAGAATGCAGAGAGCCTTATCAATGCCATGTTCTTTGATGCTAGAAGATACGATCTCGCCAAGGTTGGACGTTATAAGTTCAACAAGAAGCTTGCCCTTAAGGCCCGCATTGCAGGACATGTGCTGGCTGAGGATGCTATCGATCCTAGCACAGGAGAGGTTATAGCTGAGGCAGGTACAGTAGTATCAGAGGAGCTTGCTGACACAATTCAGGATGCTGCAGTTCCATATGTAATGATCCAGACTGAGGAGAGAAACGTGAAGGTTCTTTCCAATATGATGGTTAATATAGCAAATTATGTTGACTTTGACCCTGCTGAGCTGGGCATAGTTGAGCGTGTATACTATCCGGTTCTTGAGGGACTCCTTGAGGAATATGGTGATGACACAGAGAAGCTGAAGGCTGCAGTTGAGCGCGATATGTCAGACCTTGTGCCAAAGCACATCACAAAGGAAGATATATTTGCATCTATCAACTACAATATTCATCTTGAGTATGGCATTGGATTTGATGATGATATCGATCACCTGGGCAACAGACGTATCAGAGCGGTTGGAGAACTTCTTCAGAACCAGTACAGAATCGGTCTTTCAAGACTTGAGAGAGTCGTAAGAGAGAGAATGACAACACAGGATGCTGAGTCTATAACACCTCAGTCCCTTATAAATATCAAGCCTGTAACAGCTGCAGTTAAGGAGTTTTTCGGAAGTTCACAGCTGTCACAGTTTATGGATCAGAATAACCCTCTGTCGGAGCTGACTCACAAGAGAAGACTTTCAGCCCTTGGTCCTGGTGGACTTTCACGAGATAGAGCCGGATTCGAGGTTCGAGATGTACACTATACACATTACGGTAGAATGTGTCCTATCGAGACCCCTGAGGGACCTAACATCGGACTTATCAACTCGCTGGCTACATATGCGCGTATCAACGAGTATGGTTTTGTTGAGGCTCCATACAGAAGACTTGACAAGACAGATCCTAAGAATCCTGTAGTAACTGACGAGGTAGTATATCTCACGGCTGATGAGGAAGACAGATACAGAGTAGTACAGGCTAATGAGCCTATAGATGCCGACGGACATTTTGTAAGAAACAACGTATCAGGTAGATTTAGAGCTGATACGACCGAGTTCCCTAAGTCCAAGGTAGACCTTATGGATGTATCACCTAAGATGGTATTCTCAGTTGCTACATCTATGATTCCTTTCCTGCAGAACGATGATGCTAACCGTGCCCTTATGGGATCTAACATGCAGCGTCAGGCGGTTCCTCTTATGATGACAGAGTCAGCTGTGGTTGGAACAGGAATGGAGGCAAAGGCAGCTGTTGATTCAGGTGTCTGCGTAGTTGCCAAGAGAGATGGTGTTGTTGAGTATTCAAACAGCACGGAAATCTGTATAAGAGCAGATGAGGATGGCAAAAAGGATGTATACCATGTTATTAAGTTCGCACGAAGCAATCAGGGTAACTGTATGAACCAGAGACCTATCGTGTTCAAGGGCGACCATGTCAAGGCTGGAGATGTTATTGCTGATGGTCCTTCAACATCAGGTGGAGAGATCGCACTTGGTAAGAACCCTCTTATCGGATTTATGACATGGGAAGGTTACAACTACGAGGATGCGGTTCTTCTCAGCGAGAGACTTGTAAGAGATGATGTATATACATCTATCCATATCGAGAAGTACGAGTGTGAGGCTCGTGATACAAAGCTTGGTAAGGAAGAGATCACAAGAGATCTTGCAGGACTTTCAAATGACGTTCTCAAGGATCTTGATGAGAATGGTATCATCAGAATCGGTGCTGAGGTTCGTGCCGGTGATATTCTTGTCGGTAAGGTAACTCCAAAGGGAGAGACAGAGCTCACAGCAGAGGAGAGACTTCTTCGTGCTATCTTTGGTGAGAAGGCAAGAGAGGTAAGAGATACATCACTGAAGGTTCCACACGGAGCGTTCGGTATAGTTATAGATGCAAAGGTATTTACACGCGCTGACGGAGATGATCTTCCGGCAGGTGTAGACAAGAAGGTTCGAGTTTATATAGCACAGAAGAGAAAAATCCAGGTCGGAGATAAGATGGCTGGTCGTCATGGTAACAAGGGTGTAGTTTCACGAGTGCTCCCTGTTGAGGATATGCCATTCCTTCCAAATGGTCGTCCTCTTGATATTGTGCTTAATCCACTGGGTGTTCCTTCACGAATGAATATCGGACAGGTCCTTGAGATACATCTTGGGCTTGCTTCACAGGTCCTTGGCTTCAAGGTATCGACTCCGGTATTCAACGGTGCAACCGAGTTTGACATCATGGATACACTGGAGATGGCAAATGACTATGCAAATGGTACTTGGGAAGACTTTGAGGCCAAGTACAAGGATATAGTAAAACCGGAAGTTATGGACTTCCTTTACAAGAATAGAGATCACAGAGCAGAGTGGAAGGGTGTACCTATCAACAGAACAGGTAAGGTTCAGCTCCGCGATGGTAGAACAGGAGAGAACTTTGATGCACCTGTAACTATTGGTTACATGCATTATCTCAAGCTGCACCATTTGGTTGACGATAAGATCCACGCTCGTTCAACTGGTCCGTACTCACTCGTAACACAGCAGCCACTGGGGGGTAAAGCTCAGTTCGGTGGACAGAGATTTGGAGAGATGGAGGTTTGGGCTCTTGAGGCTTATGGTGCTTCATATACACTGCAGGAGATTCTGACAGTTAAGTCTGATGATGTTATCGGACGTGTGAAGACATATGAGGCTATCATCAAGGGCGAGAACATACCTGCACCAGGAGTTCCTGAGTCGTTCAAGGTTCTTCTCAAGGAGTTCCAGGCACTCGGACTTGATGTAAGAGTTGTCAGAGAGGAAGATGATGAGGATGGTAATAAGAAGATGGTAGAAGTAGATCTCAGCGAGACTATGGAAGCATACGATTACAATCCAAGTATCAAGAGGCTTCTCAGCGACAGATCGTCAGACAGAGATGATTCAGAGGAGACGGAGGCACCCGAGATATTCAGAGGCGATGATGCTGCTGAACTTGAGGCCAACGGATTCTCAGAGGTTGACGAAGCGGATATGAATGATGACGTCGATTCAGATTTTGTGGATGATGAAGAATAAGAAAGGAGCTTTGTAAGATGCCAGAATACAATGTAGACAATACAGAACAGGAAAAGTCATTGAACTTTGACGCAATAAAAATCGGACTTGCATCTCCTGAAAAGATAAGAGAGTGGTCTCACGGCGAGGTAAAACGCCCAGAGACTATTAACTACAGAACACTTAAGCCGGAGAAGGATGGCCTGTTCTGCGAGAAGATATTTGGACCGCAGAAGGATTGGGAGTGTAACTGTGGAAAGTACAAGAAGATCAGATTTAAGGGCGTTGTGTGTGACAAGTGTGGCGTAGAGGTAACAAAGTCTAGCGTTCGTAGAGAGCGTATGGGACATATCGAGCTTGCTGCTCCAGTTTCACATATCTGGTATTTCAAGGGAATACCTAGCCGTATGGGACTGATACTGGATATCTCTCCAAGAATCCTTGAGAAGGTTCTCTACTTCTCATCATATATAGTTACAGATCCAAAGGATACTCCACTTGCATACAAGCAGATCCTCAATGAGCAGGAGTATAGAGATGCAGAGAAAGAGTATGGATTTGGTTCATTCGTAGCAGAGATGGGTGCTGAGGCTATACAGAAGCTTCTTATGGCTATTGATCTAGATAAAGAGAGCGAGGAGCTTAAGAAGGAGCTTGAGACTTGTAGCGGACAGAAGAGAACAAGGATCATAAAGAGACTTGAGGTTATGGAGGCATTTAGAACTTCAGAGAATAGACCAGAGTGGATGATTATGAACGTTATCCCTGTTATCCCACCGGATATCAGACCTATGGTACAGCTCGAGGGTGGAAGATTTGCCACATCAGATCTCAATGACCTTTACAGAAGAATAATAAACAGAAACAACCGTCTTAGAAGACTCCTTGATCTTGGGGCTCCAGAGATAATTGTCAGAAATGAGAAGAGAATGCTGCAGGAAGCAGTTGATGCTCTCATAGATAACGGTCGTCGTGGCCGTGCGGTAACAGGTCCTGGAAACAGAGCACTCAAGTCACTTTCAGAGATGCTCAAGGGTAAGCAGGGTCGTTTCCGTCAGAACCTTCTCGGTAAGCGTGTTGACTATTCAGGACGTTCAGTTATCGTAGTAGGACCAGAGCTTAAGATATATCAGTGTGGTCTCCCTAAGGAGATGGCAATAGAACTGTTCAAGCCATTCGTTATGAAAGAACTTACAGCTACAGGTAAGGCAAATAATATCAAGCAGGCCAAGAAGATGGTAGAGAAACTTGAGCCACAGGTTTGGGACATCCTCGAGGATGTCATCAAGGAGCACCCGGTTATGCTTAACCGTGCCCCTACACTCCACAGACTTGGAATTCAGGCATTTGAGCCAGTGCTTGTAGGTGGTAAGGCTATAAAGCTTCACCCACTTGTATGTACAGCGTTCAACGCTGATTTCGATGGAGATCAGATGGCTGTTCATCTTCCACTTACAGTAGAGGCTCAGGCAGAGTGTAGATTCCTTCTGCTCTCCCCTAACAACCTTCTGAAGCCATCAGATGGTGCAACAGTTGCGGTTCCTTCACAGGATATGATACTTGGTATATATTATCTTACCCTGGATAAAGATGGTGAGATTGGTGAGGGCAAGTACTTCAAGTCCAAGAATGAAGCAATTCTTGCGTATGAGAATAAAGTTATCACTCTTCACAGCAAGATTCATGTGAGAAGGACAGTAGAATATGAAGGACAGGAGATTACAGGTGTTATAGATACCACCCTTGGTAAGATGCTCTTTAATGAGATAATCCCACAGGATCTCGGTTTTGTAGACAGAAGCACACCTGAGAATGCTCTTCGTCTTGAGATAGAGAAGACTGTAGGTAAGAAGCAGCTTAAGCCAATACTTGACAAGTGTATCAACACACATGGCGCAACAAAGACCGCAGAAGTGCTTGATGATGTAAAGGCTATAGGTTATAAGTTCTCTACAAGAGGTGCTATATCAGTTTCAATTTCTGATATGAAGGTGCCTGATGAGAAGAAAGATATTCTTGATGATGCACAGAAGCGCGTTGACGAGATAACAAAGAGATTCAGACGTGGTATGGGTACTGAGGAAGAGAGATACCAGGCAGTAGTTAAGGTCTGGGAGGCAGCTGATAAGCATCTTCAGGAGCTCCTGTTTGCCGGTCTTGATAAATACAATAACATATTTATGATGGCAGATTCAGGAGCCCGTGGTTCTAACCAGCAGATAAAGCAGCTTGCAGGTATGCGAGGACTGATGGCTGATACAACAGGTAGAACTATCGAACTTCCTATCAAGTCAAACTTCCGTGAGGGACTTGACGTTCTGGAGTACTTTATCTCAGCTCATGGAGCACGTAAGGGACTTTCAGATACAGCTCTTCGTACAGCCGATTCTGGATATCTGACAAGACGACTTGTTGATGTATCACAGGATCTTATCATCAGAGAGCCTGACTGTAGCATAGGAAGAAAAGAAATCCCGGGAATGGTCATAGAAGCCTTCAGAGAAGGAAAGGAAATGATCGAGGAATTCCAGGAGAGAATTACCGGAAGGTATCTTGCTGAGTCAGTGTATGACGCAGAAGGTAATATGCTCGTCAAGATAAACCACATGGTTACAGCAAAGAGAGCAGAACTCATTGTTAACAAGGGTGTTGATTCAAATGGTGTTCCATTTACAGTTACAGACGAAAATGGAGAGAGAAAGGTAAGACTTGACGCAAAGATCAAGATCAGAACAGTCCTCACATGTAAGTCACACCTTGGTGTATGTGCTAAGTGTTATGGTGCCAACATGGCAACAGGTCTCCCTGTTCAGGTTGGTGAGTCCGTAGGAATCATAGCAGCTCAGTCAATCGGAGAGCCTGGTACACAGCTTACAATGAGAACATTCCATACAGGTGGTGTTGCTGGTGGTGATATCACACAGGGTCTTCCTAGAGTTGAGGAGCTCTTTGAGGCAAGAAAGCCAAAGGGACTTGCAATCATTGCAGAGTTCGGTGGAAAGGTACAGCTCCGCGACAACAAGAAGAAGAGAGAGATCATTATAACAAACGACGAGACAGGTGAGTCGAAGGCATATCTCATACCTTATGGTTCAAGAATCAAGGTTCTCGATGATCAGGTTCTTGAGGCTGGAGATGAGCTCACAGAGGGTTCAGTAAATCCGCATGATATTCTTAAGATCAAGGGTGTTCGTGCAGTTCAGGATTACATGCTCCGAGAGGTTCAGAAGGTTTACAGACTTCAGGGTGTTGAGATTAATGACAAGCATATAGAGATTATTGTTAGACAGATGCTGAAGAAGATCATTATTGATGAGCCGGGTGATTCAGATTATCTGCCAGGAACTCAGGCAAATCTTCTTGAGTTTGAGGATACAAACGAAGCACTTATTGCCGAGGGTAAGGAACCTGCAACAGGAACACAGATAATGCTTGGAATAACAAAGGCATCATTAGCAACTGATTCATTTATGTCAGCCGCTTCATTCCAGGAGACAACAAAGGTTCTTACCGATGCTGCAATAAAGAGCAAGGTGGATCCACTGGTTGGCCTTAAGGAGAATGTTCTTATCGGTAAGCTTATACCTGCTGGTACAGGTATGAAGAGATACCGCTCAGTAAAGCTTGACACAGAGATGGAAGAACTTGATTTCTTTGATGATGAAGAAGATGATGATTACAGCGATATAGATGGTGTCAATACAGAGGCAAAGGTCTTTGATGAACTTGACGCAGAGGACGATATCGTTGCAGATGAATTTAACAATTCTCAGCCAGTTGGCGCAGGTGTTAGCGAGGATGAGTAATCCACACAATAGATATCTGATATAAAGGATACGAGGGGAGTCCGGTATATTGATACATGTGCAGACATATAGATTGCCTGTATGTGTTAAAGTATACCGGGCTCTTTTTTATGAAATAATGGATACTATAAAATAATAGATATAGAAAGAAATGGGTGAATTGTATGGCTGCTATCAAAAAGATAGATAATGAGTGCTTGCTTAATGCAGCATATGACCTTGTAAGAAGAGAGGGACTTGCATCTTTGAGCGCCAGAAGACTGGCTGTTGCTGCATCATGCTCAACTCAGCCTATATATGAGAATTTCAGTGGAATGAGCAAGGTTATTGAGATCACTACGCAGCGCATGAATGATGCATTTGCAGAACTGGTCAGTACGGTTGGCAAACAGGAAAATGCTGGGTATGCAAAGCAAGGAATCGAAATATGCCGGTATGCCGATGAGGAAAGGGTTTTGTTCAGACATTTTGTGGCAGACAATTCCAGAGGCATGGAGATGCTGGACAATAAATGGAATTCGGAAATGCTGAAAGAGATATACGGAGTCGGTGGAGATCAGGCGGAAAAAGTAGATCGGGCAATGAAGGACTATATACTTGGCAAGGCATTCCTTGTAAATGCAGGATATGAGAAGTTTGATGCGGATAAGATAGAACGGGATGTAAACGCATATCTGGAATTTGTAATTAACAAATAAGAATATATCAAAAGGCAATATCAGCAGAAAAGGGCAAAAGACGATAGATATTGTTGAATAAAAATGCAGGTGAAAATTGCAAAATAAATGCTTGACAGAGAAAATACACGACTATATAATGATAAAGCATGCGTAAAAACATGCTTTATCATTTTTAAGTTTATATACAGGAGGTGAAAACATGCCAACATTTAACCAGTTAGTTAGAAAAGGAAGACAGACAGTAGAGAAGAAGTCAACTGCACCAGCTCTTCAGAGAAGTTTCAACTCACTCAAGAAGAAGCCAGTAGAGACAAGCTCACCACAGAAGAGAGGAGTTTGTACAGCAGTTAAGACAGCTACTCCTAAGAAGCCTAACTCAGCTCTTAGAAAGATCGCCAGAGTACGTCTTTCAAACGGAATCGAAGTAACAAGTTATATCCCAGGTGAGGGTCATAACCTTCAGGAGCATAGCGTTGTACTTATCCGTGGTGGAAGAGTAAAGGACTTACCTGGTACAAGATACCATATCATCAGAGGTACTCTTGATACAGCAGGTGTAGCAAAGAGACGTCAGGCTCGTTCAAAGTATGGTGCAAAGCGTCCTAAGGATGCAAAATAAAACATGCTAGAACACAATTCTAATTTGTGCTGGTAAGGTCATGTTTTTATATAGATAATAATTCAGATAGAAACAATTAAGACAGATAACAGCACGAACACATTCCATAATTATAGAGAGAATGTGAGTACCGAAGATTTAATAAATAATTAAGGAGGGAAGAACCGTGCCACGTAAAGGACATATCGCAAAGAGAGACGTATTAGCGGATCCAATTTACAACAATAAGGTCGTTACAAAGCTTATCAACAACATTATGTTAGATGGTAAGAAGGGTGTAGCACAGAAGATCGTCTACGGTGCATTTGATCGTATCGCAGAAGAGACTGGTAAGCCTGCATTAGAGGTATTCGAAGAGGCTATGAACAACATCATGCCACTCCTCGAGGTTAAGGCTAGACGTATCGGTGGTGCAACATATCAGGTACCTATCGATGTAAGACCTGACAGAAGACAGGCTCTCGGACTTCGTTGGTTAACAGCTTTCTCACGTGCAAGAAGTGAGAAGACTATGGAAGAGAGACTTGCGAAGGAGATCATGGATGCAGCTAACAACACAGGCGCATCTGTAAAGAGAAAAGAAGACATGCACAAGATGGCAGAGGCAAACAAGGCATTCGCTCACTACAGATTCTAATTATCTGTGTGAGAATGCATTTGCATGCATGCTTATGTGTATATGGGACACAATAGATGTGTTACGAAAATTAGCAAAAGGAGGACAATCCGTTGGCTGGAAGAGAATATCCATTGGACAGAACAAGAAACATTGGTATTATGGCTCATATCGATGCAGGTAAGACAACTCTTACAGAGCGTATCTTATACTATACTGGTGTTAACTATAAGATTGGTGATACTCATGACGGTACAGCTACCATGGACTGGATGGAGCAGGAGCAGGAGAGAGGTATAACAATTACTTCAGCTGCTACAACATGTCACTGGACACTTGAGGATCATCACAAACCAAAGGCTGGCGCGTTAGAGCACAGAATCAACATCATTGATACTCCGGGACACGTTGACTTCACTGTTGAGGTTGAGCGTTCACTTCGTGTACTTGACGGAGCTGTAGGTGTATTTGATGCTAAGGCTGGTGTAGAGCCTCAGTCAGAGAACGTATGGCGTCAGGCTGACACATACAATGTACCTCGTATGGCATTCATCAACAAGATGGATAAAATGGGTGCAGACTTTTTCTACTCAGTTCAGACAATCATTGATCGTCTGGGCAAGAATGCAATTCCAGTACAGATCCCTATCGGAAAAGAGTCAGACTTCATCGGTCTGATCGATCTGTTCGAGATGGAAGCATACTACTACAAAGATGATAAGGGCGAGGACATCGAGATCACAACTATCCCTGATGACCTTAAGGAGCTTGCAGACAAGTGGCATGAGAACCTTGTCGAGAAGATCTGCGAGTTAGATGACGACTTAATGATGATGTACCTTGAGGGCGAGGAGCCATCAATCGATGAGATGAAGAAGGTTCTTCGTAGAGCAACTATCGCAAGTGAGGCAGTTCCTGTATTCCTTGGTTCAGCATACAAGAACAAGGGTGTTCAGAAGATGCTTGATGGTGTTATCGAGTACATGCCAGCACCAACAGATATCCCTGATATCACAGGTGTTGATCCAGATGGTAACGAGGTTGTTCGTCATTCATCAGATGATGAGCCATTCTCAGCTCTTGCATTCAAGATCATGACAGATCCATTCGTTGGAAAGCTTGCATTCTTCAGAGTTTACTCAGGTACACTGAACTCAGGTTCATATGTACTGAATGCAACAAAGGATAAGAAGGAGCGTGTAGGACGTATCGTACAGATGCATGCCAACGCTCGTAAAGAGATTGATAAGGTTTACTCAGGAGATATCGCAGCTGCTGTAGGTTTCAAGCTTACAACTACAGGTGACACAATCTGTGATGAGCAGCATCCAGTTATCCTTGAGTCAATGGAATTCCCAGAGCCAGTTATCGAGCTTGCTATCGAGCCTAAGACCAAGAATGATCAGGGTAAGATGGGTGAGGCACTCGCAAAGCTTGCTGAGGAGGATCCTACATTCAAGGCTCATACAGACAAAGAGACAGGACAGACAATCATTGCCGGAATGGGTGAGCTTCACCTTGAGGTTATCGTTGATCGTCTTCTCCGTGAGTTCAAGGTTGAGGCAAACGTTGGTGCACCTCAGGTTGCTTACAAGGAGACATTCACAAAGCCAGTTGATATCGACAGCAAGTATGCTAAGCAGTCAGGTGGTCGTGGACAGTACGGTCATTGTAAGGTTAAGTTCGAGCCTATGGATCCTAACGGTGAGGAGACATTCAAGTTCGAGTCAACAGTTGTCGGTGGTGCTATTCCTAAGGAGTACATCCCAGCAGTTGGAGAGGGTATCGAAGAGGCAGCTAAGGCTGGTATCCTTGGCGGCTACCCAGTACTTGGTGTTCATGCTAACGTATACGATGGATCATACCATGAGGTCGATTCATCAGAGATGGCATTCCACATCGCTGGTTCTATGGCATTCAAGGAGGCTATGGCTAAGGCTGACCCAGTTCTTCTTGAGCCTATCATGAAGGTTGAGGTTACAATGCCTGAGGAGTACCTCGGTGATGTAATCGGAAGCTTAAATGCTAAGAGAGGCCAGATCGAGGGTATGGATGATATCGGCGGTGGTAAGATCGTCAGAGCATTCGTTCCACTTGCAGAGATGTTCGGATACTCAACAGAGCTTCGTTCATCAACACAGGGTCGTGGTAACTACTCAATGTTCTTTGAGAAGTACGCTCAGTGTCCAAAGAGCATCCAGGAGAAGGTTATCGCAGAGCATTCTAAGTAAGATATTTGACGAAAGACATTTTCCAGGTCTTTCAGGTCAGATAAATAATAAAAAATATGTGCTGGCAGGTTGAGGATTACACATCGTCAGCCTGCTGGTATAAAGAGATAAAAAATGGTTGAAAATCTCTAGTATTTTCTATATAATGATTTTTAGCCGAGTAACCCGCGTGGGGTATAATATTTAAGGAGGATTTTATATCATGGCAAAGGAAAAGTTTAATAGAAGTAAGCCACATTGTAACATCGGTACAATCGGACATGTAGACCACGGTAAGACTACTCTTACAGCTGCTATCACAAAGGTTCTTTCAGAGAGAGTTGCTGGTAACACAGCTACAGATTTCGAGAACATTGATAAGGCTCCAGAGGAGAGAGAAAGAGGTATCACTATCTCTACAGCTCACGTTGAGTACGAGACAGAGAAGAGACATTACGCACACGTTGACTGTCCAGGACATGCTGATTACGTTAAGAACATGATCACTGGTGCAGCTCAGATGGATGGTGCTATCCTTGTTGTTGCTGCTACTGATGGTGTTATGGCTCAGACAAAGGAGCATATCCTTCTTTCACGTCAGGTTGGTGTTCCTTACATCGTTGTATTCCTTAACAAGTGTGATATGGTAGACGATGAGGAGCTTATCGAGCTCGTTGAGATGGAAGTTACAGAGCAGCTCGAGGAGTACGGATTCAATGATTGTCCTATCGTTAAGGGTTCAGCTCTCAAGGCTCTTGAGGATCCAATGGGACCTTGGGGAGACAAGATCATGGAGCTTATGGATACAATTGATTCATATATTCCAGATCCACAGAGAGATACAGATAAGCCATTCATCATGCCTGTAGAGGACGTATTCACAATCACAGGTCGTGGTACAGTTGCTACTGGTAGAGTAGAGGCTGGTGTAATTCACCTCAATGATGAAGTTGAGATCGTTGGTATCAAGCCAGAGATCCAGAAGACAACAGTAACAGGTATCGAGATGTTCAGAAAGCTCCTTGATGAAGGTCAGGCTGGTGATAACATCGGTGCTCTTCTTCGTGGTATCAAGAGAGAGGATATCGTAAGAGGACAGGTTCTTTGTAAGCCAGGTTCAATTACATGTCATACAAAGTTCACAGCACAGGTTTACGTTCTGACAAAGGACGAGGGTGGTCGTCATACACCATTCTTCAACAACTATCGTCCACAGTTCTACTTCAGAACAACAGACGTTACAGGTGTATGTAACCTTCCAGCTGGTACAGAGATGTGCATGCCTGGTGATAACGTAGAGATGACAATCGAGCTCATCCACCCAATCGCTATGAGCCAGGGTCTTACATTCGCTATCCGTGAGGGTGGTAGAACTGTAGGTTCAGGAAGAGTTGCTTCTATCATCGAGTAATCGCTGATAAACCGCATAAATAAAGGATTTTCAGACCTTCGAGGGTTCGCCCTCGGAGGTCTTTTTTTCTGTCCGAAAATGGTTTTTGACCCTATTTTGACCCTATTTTAGAGCAAAAAATAAGCTCTGACCCTACAAATGACATAAAAATCTCAGAGGGAAGATCTAAGGATAGGAGATTTACAGATAGGATATTAAGGGTACAGGGGATAAATATTTTGACATACAGTAGATGCGTGTTAATTTGAATACAGAAAAATGTGCTACTGATAGACGGTTAGCCCAAGAAAATTAGTTTGACAAAAATGCCGCTTAGTTTTCCAGACGTGGGCGGCTATTTTTGTGGTTTATTACTATCTTTACCGAATGTGTATCCGGCACAAAAGCAGGTGATGCCGAAGCCCACTACTGCAATGAAAAACGTCGAAAAATAAAAATTTATAAAAATTTTATAATTATTTTTTCTGCTCATAAATGAGCAGATTTTTTTTTGAGATAAGAAAAATCTACTCGTTTATGAGGAGATTTACAGCCTTTTGTGGTCGTTTGACTGTGTATAGAGGAGAAGGTATTATATATACAGAGAGGAAAAAACATACACCAAACGGCATAAATGCCCCAACATAAATTTAAGGAAAGGATGTGATGGCATGGAGAAAATATATTATTCTGCTGATGATTTGATAGGCTTACTTGGGATCAGTCGCTCTAAAGCATATCAGATGATAAGAAGCCTGAATGCAGAGCTTGAAGCAAATAATTACATCACCATTCCCGGAAAAGTATCACGAGCTTATTTTAATGAGCGATGGTACGGTATGAGTTGTGCATAAGTTCTGAGCAAAGGTGTTAGCCTAGCTAACACCTTTGTTTGTTGAAAGGGGTTGATTTAATGGGTGTGTATAAGGACGATAAGACCGCAAGTTGGTTTTGTAAGTTCTATTTCAAAGACTGGCAAGGTGACAGACACCAGACTACTAAGCGGGGGTTTAAGACAAAAAGGGATGCTTTACGCTGGCAGGCTGATTTCATTGCAAAAGAAAATAGAAGCATGCATATTTCATTTGAAGCATATGTCAAAATATACTTTGAAGACAAGAAGAACAAGCTTAAAGAACGTACTGTCTATAATAAAAAGTACATGATTCTTCCTCATCTAAGATATCAAGCAAGTCATCAATAAAGACGGAGCGGTTTAATGGCTTTTCGCTTGGGTAGTTTTTCCTAAGAAAACCCTTGTACACCTCGAAAAGCCATGAGAACGGAACAATATCCCAGACAAGTACAGGTTCAATCTCCTTCCAAAGCTCACGGATCGGATCATTCAACGTCTTGATATCATCAAGCTCACGAAGACAGATATCAGGGATATGGTAGTCCTCGTCACAGTCCACACACATAAGAGCATGATTTAAGATGTATCTTAACACACGCTCATCCACAAGCACTGTAGACTTTAAATATTTGTTTTCTTTTCCGACAAAGCTTCTAAGAAATGGGATTGACAGTATTCTTCTGTAGGCAGATCCTGTTGTGTCTTCAAGCTTCAAGTTATCATTTAAGACTCACTGTTTTACTGTGAAGATAAGGGGAAACGTTACAGAACCGGCGACATGATGTCAAAGTCAGAGATTTTAACATACATGTACGATGTCAGAGATTTCATGGATCTGACGCAGGATAATATCTATCTTATGTGTATTCCAGTCGGTAAAACACAGGTAAGAGGTATTTTAAGAAAAACTGTGAAAGGAGATACCTGCGATGAGTAAAGAAAAAGAGTATACCGCCGAGCGGAAGTTGTTTGAGTATGTAGCATACATAGGGCTTGACTATAAAGAAATTCGTGAAAAGATGGAAAGCGGCGACTTGCCGGAGATGGAGTTGGATGCGATCACCGAGATCATATATTCCATTTTACCATCTGAAATAGAAGAGCTTATAACAAGTCCTGATGATGAAAAGGCAAGCCCTCTTGATAAGGCGATGGGTTTAGAACAGGCAGCGCACGTATTTAATATGCTTCACAGGTTTTATTTAAATATTTATGAGGGTACGGGCTGCTGTGAAGCAGATACAGAAATGTCGGAAGACGATATGGATTATGCTTTACGTGAGATGGAAGAAGAGGACAACAAGCGCATGGAGAAGCTTGTGTTTAACTATATTGCCTATAATTCATTTAACTTCGATGATCTGAGGCAGAAAATGAAGGAGTTCGTTATACCGGAGCTTGATATAGATGACGTTACGGATATAATATTCTCTCATCTTCCGGGAGAACTTGAGAAGCTTAATAGTCAGGCAAAGGCAGCAGAAGATTTGATTTCCAAGAACGCTTTTCTTGCAAAAGCAAATGGTGTTTACGCTTCCCTGTATAACTTCTATAATGATATTTATATAGAAGACGAAGAACTGGTTGCGGAAGTTCTCAGCAAGAAAGCAAAAGACGATGAGATATGTTTTTTGAATGACCCGGTGATTGAGTCTGGTGCTGGAAGCTGGGAGGAGTATTACGGTCATGATGTTGACGACTAATACGAGAAGCTTTAGTTGTTGCTTGCGTATCATAGGAACTTGCTTGAAATTTATTTTTAGCCGATTTCAAAATATATAATATAAAAATAATGGATGGTGGTTGAAAAGAAGAAAGAAATGAGATATCATATATACGTTCGTGTATTTACAGATACACAGGTTACTCTAGTATAGAAATATGTAACATATAAGATAGACAGATTAGAAATTAAAACTTGAATATAAAGGCTGAAATATGTTACTATTATATAACGTCTAAATTAAATTGACAATGATATTATTTTGTGTTATTATGCAAACCTTACACATAATATAATGGAAAAGTATAAGAGGTGATGGGTATGACAAAAGCAAAGGTTTTTATGGATGTATTTATGAACAAATTACAATCTGATGATTTTATTAAGGACAACCAGCCTAATAAAGGTCCAGAGATTAATGCTGAATTTATATCAGAACAGCTTTTATCCTATACCAATTTACTGAATTCTGGAATTATAGAAAAAACAACATGTAAAAGTAAGGGATAAGCAAGTATGTTTAATACAAGTGAGCAACAAAATGATTTTTTGAAACAATTTAATATATCAGAAGATAAGTTTCGAGAGTCAATGCTAACATGGGAAGAATTGTCTCTGATAGCTGAAGATTATTTAAAGAAAAAGAATGAACATATAGCAACTGTAAAGCGATATTTTGATGAGATGCAGCAGTGTGCGTATGTTCATTCTTTAGGTTATAGAGTAAAAGATGTTACGCATTTGATTGAAAAAATAATTAGAAAAAATCCTAAATATTTGAAGAGGGGCGAGGCTATTTCTCATGAAAATTATTCGCAGTATATTAATGATTTAATGGGGATTAGAGTTCTTTTGTTGTTTAAAGAAGATTGGATTGGTGTGCATGATTTTATAATGAATGCTTATGGTCATGTTTTGGCGGAAGAACCATTTGCACATGTACGTAAAGGTGACAATTGTGATTTGTATACTGGTAAAATAAAAATTAAAGATGAAAAACCTTATAGATCAGTACACTATGTAATTAGAGATGAAGAGACGCAATTGTGTATTGAGGTTCAGGTAAGAACTTTATTTGAAGAGGCTTGGAGTGAGATTGACCATAAATTACGATATCCATACAATTTGTCTAATGAGATGATAGCTTCATATCTTGAAATTATGAATCGTGCAGCGGGGATGGCAGATGAGATGGGGACTTTTTTGCATGCATATTTGAATAATTTTGAGGATGCAATGGAGGATGGCGTTTTTAACGATAATGAAGTTTATAATTATATTTTAGAACAAGCAAGAAGTTTGGAAGATAGCGAGTCTAAAGAAAAAATTATAGGGAAAATAAAAAAAGCACAAAAGTATAAAGAACTAATAAGTGCACAAGAAGTATTTAAGGATATATTGAAAAACTTATAGAAAAGAGGTTCTCTTATGGAGGATATGACTTATAAGACATTAAAAGAGGAATTAAACACAACATTTACGGATGAGTATATATATAACGCGGGTATGCTAATACATCAGATGGCTGAACAGTTTTTTGAAGAGCAAAATTTAGAAGGAAAAGTATATTTTGATGACTCTATATTTGAATATTGTTTAATTGATATTCTAGTTGATATTGCTAGATTGAGATATTTTCATGATATAGAACTTGTTAATTACATAAAATTAATGGCTTATACAGCTTCGTGGTGTTTGAAGAGAAAACCATTTCAATTGTTGGAAGGTTCAGGTGCAGACTATATTTATATCAATGAAAAGTTTGCATTATCATTGCTTTTGCAGGCTTCTGGTGGATTTGATGTTAATACACGATGCGCAGAGGCAGATAGAGAGAAAGTAGAAAAATTAGTTGAACAAATTTTTTATCACTTAAAATATAGGAATACAAATCCACAAACATTGGAATTGTTATTGGTCGGAATTAAAAAAGGAAGCCTATTACATAAGGTTGGATAATGTTTTGCTGGTTTGTATAAAATAAGTAAGTATATAAGGAATGTAACTTTTCCTGTTATAAAATAGATATTGACCCTATATTGACCCTAAAAAATTGAAAACCTCATGGAATGAGTGTAAAATGCGTGTGATATATGGATAAAAACCACGGAAAATGGACATATTTGACGATATTTGACACATGAATAAAACGTGAGGGTGGTAGAACTGTAGGTTCAGGAAGAGTTGCAACTATCATCGAGTAATACAATCTGAATATAGATTTGTTATCGTAAGATAACGTTGTGTCCAAACGTAAGATACCCGTAGAACTTCGGTTCTACGGGTTTTTCTGTTGCCTAGAAATATATAAAAGAGCGGAAAAGAATAACGAACAGTATAGAAAAACGGTTGCCGGGAGAGTATCCTGACAACCGTTTGTGATAACAGAATGATAACAAAATTGTGGAATCTGTAATTAATAAAGTATTTATTCCAGGGACTTTGCTAATATATTTAGCATACGTGAAAATGTAAGTAGAAAACTACATTGCAAACTATGTGATTTTCCAGGAATCATTTCAAATGAATAACGTTCATGAGCAAAAGTGTTTTCGCTTTTTTTTAAATCGCTAATAAACATTTCATAAGTGTAATCTGAATCAGAGTTACCTTTCATAGCGTTTATTGTTAAGTCCGAAATAATCTTTTTTGAATCATCGGATAATTTGTTAAAGAGATCTTTATATAGTTTATGGCCACTGACAATATTTCCATGATCATTTTCATAAAAGAGTTTTAGAATTATTTCACAGGAAAATGACAGATTAACAAATGCAGGGTACAAACGCCAGATGTCTTCTTGAGAAGGTGTTTGTGTTTGGAGTTTGGGGAGCAGTGATTGATATAAATCATTTCCAATACTGTAATATGTTTCTGCTAAAACCTTAGCTTCATCATGGCTATAGAATTCTGTACCTTGTGTATAGTGTGGAACTATTCCCCCGGCTGGATAAGATGTCATAGAATAAGCCTCCTTATGTCAAATCATATGTCTTGATGTCATTGCCTTCAGCACCCTTCTTAACGATAGTATGGCAACCTATCGTAGTTCCCATAGCACGCAGTTTCCATTCTTCCTGGGTAGCGTTCAGCTTATCCAGTTCTTCCTGTCTTTTATCAGTATCTTCAATAGCTAATATTTCAGCTTTTTCCTTTTCATAGACATTTTTAAATTGACACCATTTCCTGAAAAAGTCCTGCATCGTAGGATTATCGAATGTCAGTGAAATCTTCTGATCAGGCGTTTCTACGAGTGAGAGGTTCACTGAATCATCAATAGAAAACAACAGAGAGAGTACATCTCCGACCGTTTCAATATTAAAATCCAGAAAAACACTTACATTTAATCCTAGTGCAGTTGCTATCTTTTCTAATTGATCCGGTTTTGGATTCCGGATTCCCAGTTCATATTTTCTGATTGTTCCTACGTTAATGCCGGACAGCTCGGCTAATTGTATCTGACTGTATCCTCTAAATTCCCGGAATGCCCGGATTTTTTTACCAACCATAATGCTGCCTCCTTAATAATATTTGTGCTTCTATTCTAGCACAAAAGTGAATGATACAAAAGAGTGAGATTTAACAAATTGTCGATACGCAAGCAATAGATATGGAATGGGAAAAATAAATTCGCAAATGTTTGTTGGGAAATTCACAAAAGTGAATTATTATAAGAGAACAATGAAAGAGTCACAAAAATGACTGGAAAGGAGGGCGCTATGAGAACTAATTATATGATGACCGTTGATGATGTCATGGAAGAATTAGGTGTGAAACGCAGTAAAACATATTCTATTCTGAAGCAGCTCAATGATGAACTGGCAAAGGAAGGATATGTAGCAGTTCGTGGAAAGATTCCACGTCCCTACTGGGAAACAAAATTTTATGGATGCTCTCAGAGAGCAGTATGAAGGAGGTTTTAAGATGTCAGCTTACAAAGACAAAACACAGGGAACCTGGTATGTGAGCTTTCGCTATATTGACTGGACAGGAAAGAAAACACAGAAGCTGAAAAGAGGGTTCAAGACAAAGAAAGAAGCATTAAATTATGAAAAGGAATTCATAAGAAAAACTGCAGCGGATATGAAAATGGAGATGAACAGTTTTATTCAAGTCTATTTTGAAGATAAAAAGAATGAACTGAAAGAAAATTCAATCCGTAATAAGCAGCACATGATGAACAAGCACATTGTTCCGTATTTTGGAACAAGAAAAATGAATGAGATTACACCGGCAGAGATTATCCAGTGGCAGAACACCATTCAGGAAAAAGGATACAGCAAGACTTATGAGCGTATGATTCAGAATCAGTTAAATGCACTGTTTAACCATGCACAGAAAATTTACAATCTGAAGGAAAATCCATGTAAGAAAGTAAAAAAGATGGGGAAATCGGATGCAAATAAGCTGGAATTCTGGACGAAAGCAGAATATGACAGATTTATCGCCGGGATTGAGCCGGGGAGTGAGGATTATCTGATATTTGAAATTCTGTTCTGGACAGGAATCAGGGAAGGAGATGATGATGATAAAATAAGACTAAATCAACGGAAACCCAGTAAATACAAGGGGTTGAGGCGATTTGGTCCTGAAAAAAACTTGCAACGAATCAACAAATTTATGAAGGAAAGGCCTATCTTTTATAAAAACCTTATTCAGATGAAAGAAAATATTCGCTTTTATCTGAGATGCTTTTACTGTATCACGAAAGTGATGATATTACAATTTAATAGCGAAAACAGGACCGAATTAGCTCGTAATGGATGAAAATCTGTTTAGCTGATTCGGTCATTTTTATTGATTGAAAGGTGATGAAAAAATGGCTAGAATTATTTCTATTGTAAACCAAAAAGGGGGAACTGGAAAGTCCGCATGTACAGCTAATTTAGCAGTAGGATTAGCACAAAAAAATATGAAAGTGTTAATCGTTGATGCCGATCCACAGTCTGATGTATCCGCAGGATTTGGATATCGTGATTGTGATGACAGTAATGAAACACTTACAGTTCTTATGGATGCAGTAATGAAAGATGAAGATATTCCTTCCGACTGTTATATCAGACATCAGGCAGAGGGGATAGACATTATCTGTTCTAACATTGGACTGGCAGGTACGGAAGTACAGTTGGTAAATGCAATGAGCAGGGAATATGTATTGAAACAGATTTTATATGGTATCAAGGATCAATATGATGCAGTCATCATAGATTGTATGCCATCATTGGGAATGATTACGATTAATGCGCTGGCTGCATCGGATGAAGTTCTCATTCCGGTTGAAGCGTCCTACCTACCAATCAAAGGATTGCAGCAACTGTTAAAAACAATCGGCAAGGTCCGTAAGCAGATCAATCCGAAGCTGCAAGTATGAGGTATTTTGTTTACGATGGTCGATGCTCATACGAATGATGCCAGAAATAATATGGAGCTTCTCAGAAATGCATATGGAAGTCAAATCCATATCTTTGATAATTATATTCCATTTTCTGTAAGAATGAAGGAAGCAGTCAGAGAAGGACAGAGTATTTTCTCTTATGATCCGAAAAGCAAAGCTACAGAGGCTTATCGGAGAGTGACGGAGGAGGTGCTAGAAGATGCCATCTAAAAAAAGAGCAACTCCCGTTTCCTTACAGCCGCTTGATGCATTGTTTGGAACAAACGAAGAGTCAATCAATGGAATTAGTGAGATAGCAATCGGAAGTCTTCATCCATTTCCGAATCATCCATTTCAAGTAAACACAGCATGAAAGATGATGTGACAAAAGTGCAGATCAGTAAGACGGATATCACAGGAGAAACTGAGATTCCGGGTGCGAAACTGACAATTCTCGATAAGGATGATCAGGTAGTAGAGAGCTGGATTTCCACAGAGGAAGCACACTATATTGAAAAACTGCCAATCGGTAAATACACCTTACGTGAAGAGCAGGCACCGAAAGGATATCTTCTGACAGCCGATGTGACATTTGAGGTGAAAGATACCGGAGAAATCCAGAAAGTGGCTATGAAAGATGATACTGCCAAGGGAAAAGTGATTCTCAATAAGACAGATAAATCGTCAGGAGAACCACTGAAAGGGGTAGAATTTGAACTCCGTGACAGCAAAGGAAAAGTTCTGGAAACTTTAAAGACAGATGCTGCCGGTCATGCAGAAAGTAAGCTGTATGAGATTGCCACATTTAAGAACGGCAAATATGATACAGCGATCAAGTATTATCTGGTGGAAACAAAGACACTGGATGGATACACACTGGATCAAACCAAGCATGAAGTGACATTTGCTTATGCAGATGACAGTACACCGGTTGTAGAAGTTACCTTTAATCTGACAAATGAGAAGCCGGAAGTTCCAGAAACACCGAACACACCGGATACACCACAGTCCCATGAAGAGACGAAGGTATCAAACGCACCAAAAACAGGTGACAGCACAAATATCTGGCTGCCGATCCTGCTTCTGATAATCTCCACAGGAGGTATGGCAGGACTTTATATCAGCAGAAAAAGGAAAAACAAATAAGGAAACCAACGGTTATGATTGGGAGCTTCTATGTGAGGCTCCCTTTTTCATACACAAAATCACAGAAAGGAACAGAAAACTATGATGAAAGCAATGGAAAAAAGACAGGAAGCACGAAAAAACCAGGAGAAAACTTTAAAGAGAATGATGGCTTATCAGAAGAAAGCTGAGCAGATGGTCAGCAGAAAAAGAATGAACCATCACATGATCAGAAAGGGGTAAAAGCGTATGATGAACAGAAAAGAATTTTATGAATATGTCAAAGA
>OHUK01000224.1_pt1 | contig 52118 bp, 33 predicted proteins | sample 1579201 | NCBI WGS metagenome assembly OHUK01 (sample SAMEA3879528, study PRJEB24766) | human gut metagenome | biome: human-associated habitat; feature: feces | place: USA | collected 1985/1987 | reverse complement strand
TAAAAGTTTTCGTGCAGATAACACTCAACACACCTACTTATAAGTCTCTAAATCTTCACATAAATACATTGGGTCTGAGTCGTGAAGAATATAAGTCAATCGAGCCGGATTACGACGATTATCCCACAATACTAACACTGTTATAACATCATCTGCAAAATAATAAAATACAGAATAATTGGGGATCACCACCACATAACGAACGTGAGGATATTCTGTCATATGCCCCAACAAAGGATTAATTGCAATTCGATTTATTGAAACTATTATCTGTCGAAAAAGAGATTCACTGTATTTGGATGTACCATTACGTTCATCATAAAACTCAAAGATTTCTCTCATTTCCAGAAGTACTGCTTCTGTCCATTCTACTTTCCGCTCCATCGACTTAGCCTATATTCCATTTCTTCAGTAGACACAACCTCTTTACACTGCATCTGTTCCAAAGCATTATCAATCTTATCACGCAGTTCAGAAGAAAAGTATAGAACATTATCCGGACAACGATTATTTAATAATGCCTCAATGTCTTCTAATAGCCGTTCATCGTTTACCGCCATTAGGCGTTGAAACAAAAGTTGTTTACGTTCTCCTGTCGTCATAAAGTACCGTATTAATTACATACTGCAAATATAGAGTTTTTTATTTATGATTCATTTATTTGATGCTTTTTTATATACACTTCTGTTGTTCTTTCTTTAAAGTTTCACATCTTATTATCTTATAAAGACACAAATACATTACATTCCAGTATGTATCTCTTTCAATATTATAAAAACATTTTCAGATACGTCCATTGTTCGGACTAACTTTTTTTATAACTTTGCCGCAGTTTTGGTTTCACTTCCCCTACGCTACGGGGTAAGTGATGAAAAGGGAATCAGGTGAAACTCCTGAACAGACCCGCTGCTGTAAGTTCCTTCCAAGTCTTGGAACACTCTGTGCCACTGTCCGTAAGTTGGATGGGAAGGCGTTCTAAGATGGAATAAGTCAGAAGACCTGCCAGAAACAACATAGTTTTAATGCTTTCGGGAAATAAAGCAACAAAACATCGAGTCTGGCATTCTTTATTCTGCCCATAAAGAAATCATTTCTCCTTGTACACATATTCCCGAAGGTAAGTCATAAATACCGTTAACAAGGATATAAATGAAAAAGATTGTATGTGTACTGTTATTATTTACCTGCTTGTCACAGATAAGTATAATAGCACAGAATAAATTCACTCTATCAGGGAAAGTCACAGACCAACATGGTGCACCTTTAGCATTAGCAACCATTGCTATTGAGAATTCTTCATCCGGAACCTATACAGATGATAATGGCAGGTACTCCTTGAAAGTTTCACCTGGCAAACGCACATTGGTTGTATCCTTAGTAGGCTATCAAACAGTAAAAAACACCCTGGATATTCAGCAGGACAAAGTACTCAATTTCACATTACAAGAAAGTGCTGTTACTTTGAACTCCGTTGAGGTTTATGGAAAGACACAGACACAGAAAGTGAAAGAAGGAGTTTTTTCCGTCAATGCTCTCGATATAAAACCTATAGTAAATTCGCTAAATAACCTCAATGACCTGGTAAACCGTACAACAGGCATTAAGGTGAGAGAAGAAGGAGGTGTCGGTTCAGACTTTGATTTGTCTATAAATGGTTTATCCGGCAATTCTATTCGCTACTTTTTAGATGGAATGCCGTTGGACACTAAAGGAAGTGGAGTTTCACTTGCTAATCTTCCGGTGAATATTATAGACCGGATTGAAATATATAAAGGTGTGGTTCCTGCCAGCTTGGGAACGGATGCATTGGGTGGTGCCATCAATATTATAACCAAACAAGATAAGAAAAATTATCTGGATGTCTCTTATGGCATCGGTTCATTCCATACGCACAAAGCAGACTTGAATGCACAATTTGTAGAACCTAAAACAGGACTGATTATCCGACCTACTGTGGGAGTAAATTATTCAAAGAATGATTATAGGATGAAAGACGTGCAAATGCGGGATGAGAGTGGTGACAATTTCATATATGGTAATCCTAAACGCTTCCACGATGACTACTTCTCCTTACTGGGGCAAATAGAGGTAGGAGTTGCCAACAGGTCATGGGCAGATGCATTCTTCGTTTCCGCTTCCTATTCCAAGACAGATAAAGAATTACAGACGGGGGCTGTCCAGACCAAAGTATATGGAATGGCGGAAAGAAATTCAGATGCCTGGAATATTTCAGCACATTACCAGAAGCGTAATTTCATTCTGAAGAATATGCAGCTGAATACTGCCCTCTCCCATACTTGGGATCACTCATTGACCGTGGACACCACCTACCGAAAATATTACTGGGACGGTGGATACATAGATGGCCAGCGTAATGAAATTATGGGCAAAGAACGATCTATGCGTCATTATAAGCGTCCACTGACTGTGGTCCGTGCCAATCTGGATTATAAACTGAACAATCATCATAACTTTAACTTGAACTATCATCTGAGTCGTACCGGCAACGACCGTTATGATGATTTAGATACCACTTTCGAGCCATCCAACGATGTTGTGTCCAAACATATCCTGGGCTTTTCCTACAATCAGTCGTTATTAGAGGGCAAGATGGAGAATGTGTTTTTCATAAAGGATTATATCAATCACCCGAATATCCGGCAGACCGATCAGCCTAGCGTGACCGGTTCTGAAGCGGTACAAGGTTCCACAACCAAGAACTATCTAGGCTACGGTGTCGGACTTCGGTACACTGTAGCGGAAGCTTTAGCCGTGAAAGTGTCCTATGAGCATAGTGTGAGACTTCCCATCGCACGCGAACTATTGGGAAACGGTACTAATATCTACGCCAACGTAGCACTGAAACCGGAAAACAGTGATAACTTCAATGCCGGTCTATTCGGTACGTGGCATCCGGGTACCGGACATACCTTCTACTACGAAGCAAGCGGATTCTTCCGCAAGGTTGACAACTATATTCAGAGCGAAGTTGCTGAAAAAGAAGGTACAATGAAATATACCAATGTACCCGCAGTCCACATTAAGGGTGTGGAAGGAGAGGTACGCTACGATTGGCAAGGTAAGCTGCAACTTGCCAGCAACGTCAGCTATCAAGATGCCCGCGACCAACAGAAGTACAAGAATGGCGGAAAACCATCGGCTACCTACAACAACCGTGTACCCAACCGTCCTTGGTTGTTTGGTAGTGCGGAAGCATACTATACTTTCCGTAACGTGGCATTACCAGAAAGCAAGCTACGCCTAGGTTGCACTTATCAGTGGATACACTGGTATTACCTTTTGTGGGAGGCTTATGGTGCCACTGAAGGCAAGGCACGCATTCCGGCTCAACATATCTGCAATGCTGATATTACCTACTCATGGAAACGCGGACGCTACAACATTGCTTTAGAGTGTACCAATTTCCTCGACAAGACAGCCTATGACAACTACAAGTTGCAGAAACCCGGACGTGCTTTTTTTGCCAAGTTCCGATTATTCATTAACTAATCATTAATAATTATTCAAGATGAAAAAATTCAAATTTACACTCTTGGCCTTTATGGCTGCCATGATGGCAATCTCATTTACGGCTTGTTCTGATGATGATCCTACTCCTACTCCAGATCCGGGGATCAATGAAGGTGATTATCACTTCGACCTTTTTGTAACCATAGGTAAGCATGGCGGTATGAGCAGTAAAAACACTACTATTGTCACTAGTACCAGTACATTGACGGCTGATAGAGGTGTCATCACCGTTGAAGGAGTAGGATCGGAACTCGGAGATTACTCTATGGAGTCTATCTCAAAAGGGAAATACTATTATCAAATCCCTGGTTCCGCTGACCGCTTCGTAAAGTATCAGATCAAGAATAATAAAATCGATGTGATTGCAGAGCGCCCTTTCAAGACTAATACTTATAAAGTACGTGCCTACACACATGCCTGGATTGACGATAACACACTCGTTATCATATCTACCAACGGCGACAAGGATAAAGTTCTTTATACGAAACTGAAAGCAGACGATTTAACTATCCTTGATGAAGGTGAAGTAACTATACCCGCTCCTACCGACTGGAAAAAGCTGACAAGTTCAGGTATTCTCACCTACCGCAAGTCAGACAATAAATTATATTACTTCTACTACTGGAAAGAAAAGGCAGGCCAAACTGTTGCAAGTGAACAAGAGCCTAATTTTCATGCAGCCATCATCAACCCATCAACTATGAAGGTGGAAAAAGATATTATTTCTCCCGTTGAAGGTGAAATGGCAGGAAGTGCTTACGGAGAATTGATGCAGGACTGTGTAGCGTATGACGAAGCTGGTAATCTTTATCTGGCTTGTTTCCATGAAGAAGCAAGCGGTCTTGAAAAAGGAATGTTGCTGCGTATCAAAGCGGGTGAAACAGAGTTTGATACCTCTTACAATGGTTATTCCAATGCAGATGGTAAGTTGATGACTGTTCAGTATTTAGGAAATAACAAAGCTCTGGTATATGCTCGCAACGATAATGCACCTATTAGCGACAAAGCTGCTGCTGCAGGAATAAAGAAACCTACAGCTATTGATGCATTCTCACATTACTATGCCATCATTGACCTTACTACTGGAACCAAAACTCGCCTGAGCTACAATGGCAAAGAAATTGCTTACAGCGGTGGCCGCTTCTCGCAACGTTCCGTTATCTTTAACGATAAAGCCTACATCGGTGTAGATACAGAAGAGGATGCCAATGCTATTATCTATATCTACGACATTAAGACCGGTACCGTAGAAAAGGGAGCAGAAGTGGAAGGTAAATTCTACTTCGACATGATACGTGTCGTTGAAAACGATTAATCATCATATATTCAGGTACAGGTTATACGATAACAAGAATCATTAATCTCTTTCTTGTAATTTTCGTATAATCTGTACTTAAAATATAAATTGACACATAACCTTTTTCAAAATATTTAAAAAGCATCATTTCTACCTTATGAAAAAGCTATTTATCCTTTTATTTCTTTGCAACCTCACTTTCCTATGCTCTGCGCACGAGGGGGAAAACTTCGTAGCAAGCGATATGCTCGCAAGTATGAAACCCGATGATAAAGCCGCCCTGCTGATGGTACACTTCGGTACTACACACGATGATACCCGTGCCCTGACTATTGACGCTATCAATGCGAAAGCCCGCGAAGCATTCCCTGATCTGGAAATACGTGAAGCCTTTACTTCCCGTATCATTATCCGTCGTCTTAAAGCACGCGGCATCGAGAAACTAACTCCGCTAGATGCTATGCTCCGTCTGCGTAGTGAAGGTTACACACATGTTATTGTGCAAAGCTCGAACATCATTGACGGCGTAGAAATGGAGTCACTTCGTCGAGATATGGAAAGTGTACAACCTTTTTTTAAGGAAATCCGTATCGGCACTCCCCTGCTTTATTCAGTGGAAGATGCAGAAAAGGTAGTTGAAATATTGAATAATAGACTCACCAATACGCAAAATCAAAAAGCATCCGCTAAGAAAGGTGAGCATTTCGTACTTGTCGGTCATGGCACCTATACTCCCAGCACCGCCATTTACAGCCAGATGGACTATATGCTAAAAGCTAACGGACTGAGTAACTTCCACGTAGGTACCATCGAAGGATATCCTTCATTTGAGACAATGCTGGCACAGTTGAAAGCCGGAAAGGCGAAACAAGTTACCTTGGTACCATTTATGTTCGTAGCCGGAGATCATGCCAAGAATGACATCGCCGAAGATTGGAAAGAAGCACTCGAAAAAGAAGGCTACACCGTGAATGTCCGTATGGAAGGACTGGGACAGGTACCCGAGATACAGGAAATTTTCATCAACCATATCCGCTTTATGCTGAAACATCGCATGCTGAATATCATGGAAAAGAAAGCCGGATATGCTGCCGGAAAAGATGTGGAATAACAGATGAATATCATTACCAAATTAATGTACTCTTTACATAGGATACTGGGCACACTGCTTTGTATCCTATTTCTTATGTGGTTCCTCTCCGCTTTTGTGATGATGTACCACCGCTTTCCACGTGTCAGTGCAAAGGAAAAACTACAAAAGCAAGAATTACTCTCCGCCTCAGGCGACTCACTGCCTGATATCACTTCTGTCCTTTCACGTCTGCCCAAAGGAGAAAAAGTGAAAAAACTCACCTTAGACCGCAGTCTGGGACAAACAATCTTCCATATCCGTACCAACAAAGGAATACATGAACTTCACCTGGACCCATCGGACACCTTGTCGATAATCGACAATGAACGTATCCGGCAAATAGCCACCTTATGGTCCGCCTCCCCCATTGCATACATTGACACCCTACATACACTGGATCAGTGGATACCTTTCGGTGAACTGAAAAAGGAAATGCCCATTTATAAGATACATTTTGCTGATGATGCAAAAACACAGCTTTACATAAGTTCACAAAGCGGAGAAGTATTACAACTTTCCAACAAGAACGAACGCTTCTGGGCATGGCTGGGAGCTATTCCCCATTGGGTGTATTTCACTTGGCTACGGCAAGACGCCACGTTGTGGAGTAAAACCGTTATTTGGTTATCCGGCATAGGTTGCCTTATGGTAATTGCAGGGATATGGGTTACAGTCGACGTATGGCGCAGGACACGTAAGAGTCATCGCCAAGGTTTCTCACCTTACCGGAAGAAATGGTATCATTGGCACTATGTCAGTGGCATTTTTTTCGGAATATTCGTATTGACCTTTACTTTCAGTGGCATGATGTCCGTTGCCGACATTCCGGAATGGATTCATAAACCGGCTTTGAAGAGCAGTCCGCTACGTACACTGCAAGCAAAGGCGCCCCAACCAGAAGATTACACGCTGGATTATCGCACCGTGATTACCAGTTTCCCGAAAGTTCGGCAGATAGAATGGAGCAATTTCCGGAAACATCCCTACTATACCGTTAAAGATGGAAAGGGAGAACAATATATTGATGCTACGGATAGTGTACCACATACTCTGCAACTTCAGGAAAAAGAGATTCGGGAAGGTGTGGAAAGTGTATATGCTGCCGACAGTATTCCGGCACATCAACGTCCGGAGATACACATGACACTATTGAACCATTTTGAAACTTATTACCGCGATATGAGTAGTATGTATCGTGGACGAAGTCAACTTCCCGTCTGGAAAATAACGGTGGATGATCCTGACCGGAGTGTTTTCTATATTCATCCAGAAACAGGTATCATCCGTTATGTCAATACCTCTTCCCGTTGGAAATACTGGAGTTATACGGCTATGCACCGGATGCGTCTTCCGGGCTTGAATTCAAATACCACTTTACGTAAGACAGTACTATGGATATTACTACTGGGTGGAACAGTAACTTCAGTAACCGGTATAGTGTTGAGCATAAATTATGTTCGAAGAAAATGTCGCAAAAAACAAAAACGCTTACTATGAACAAGAAAAGAACAGGAATAATCCTTGGCTGCATAATCGCCGTGATCATCGCTTGCTTTGCAGCCTACAATTATTGGTGGGCACCTACCCGCATCCTCATCATCAATCCCCTGCCTGCACAAGCAGCAGACATCGCACTGAATAATGATTGCAGCCATATCCGCGTGAAGTGCATCAAGATGGAGGAAGTGAAAGACCTTTCCGGCTATGATGCCATCATGATGTACGGACGCGGATTGTTTCTGGACGAAACACAAGTAGCGGAACTGGAACGGGTAGCTGCCAAAGGTATTCCAGTTTTTACCAATGCGCTAAGACACTTCAACTTCATCGTCAACCACAATATCACTCCTGAACAACAGGAGACCCTGCAAATGTATTTCCAAAATGCTTGCAGACAGAACTACAGGAATGCTTTGCGCTATCTGCGACACATCTCCACTCCCCATCGACTGGGTGACCGTTCTTTTGAAAATCCCATAGAATTACCCAACAACCTGTTTTATCATCAGGAATACGGTCAATACTTCAAAACTCCACAAGAGTTGACTGAATATCTGAAACAAAAGCAACTCTATCACGAAGGTGGGCGCAGTCTTGCTTTTATCTCAGGTATCAGTTTTCCGGTGGAAGGTACCCGCGCCCATGTAGATACCCTGATCTCCCGTCTGACACAGGCAGGTTTCAACATTTATCCCATCACCGGTAGCGGTAAGGGGCGCGAAGACCTGATACGTACCCTTCATCCCGACGGATTGATTTATCTGCCTATGGGACGTCTGGGAAATGACTCGCTCATTAACTGGTTACATCAGGAAAATATTCCCCTCTTCATGCCTTTCCCACTGGTACAACCGCGTGAAGAATGGCTGACCCCCAACGTACCTGTAAGTGGAGGTACACTGACGGCACGTGTAGTAGTACCCGAAATAGACGGAGGCATGGCCCCCTTATGTATTTCCACACAAAATGAGAATGAAGAAGGATATATTCTGCACACACCGGAACCGGAACGGATGGATGCCTTAGTTGAGCATATCAGCAAATATATGTCTCTTCGCGATAAATCCAACAAGGACAAACGCGTCGCCATCTGTTACTTCAAGACACCCGGTAAAGATGCCTTGCTGGCAAGCGGTATGGAGGTGATTCCTTCTCTTTATAACTTCCTGAAACGCTTGCGCAACGAAGGATATGACGTAAGCAATCTGCCTGCCACCGTAGAAGAATTCGGAAACAGGATATACCGTGACGGCTCTATCATGGGTTCGTATGCCAAAGGGGCACAGGAACAATTCCTGAAAACAGCACACCCTGTATGGCTGTCTACCGTACAATATGAAACCTGGGCAAAAGAAGTGATCCTGCCGGAAAAGTACAAGGAAGTGACTGACCGTTATGGAGACGCTCCCGGCAATTTATTAGCCACGGAAGACAGTATCGCCATTGCCTGCCTGCGATTCGGTAATGTGTTATTGTTTCCACAACCCCGTCCGGCATTGGGAGACGATGATTTCAAGCTGGTACATGGCATGCCCGTAGCGCCGCCTCACAGTTATCTGGCACCTTATCTGTATATGCAGAAAGGTTTTAAAGCGGATGCACTGATACACTTCGGTACACATGGAAACCTGGAATATACCCCGGGAAAGAATGTGGGTTTATCACAGGCAGACTGGTCGGAAGCACTGGTAGGTAATCTACCGCATTTCTATTTCTATACTACGGGAAATGTAGGAGAAGGTATTATTGCCAAACGACGTACACATGCTGTACTCGTCACTCATCTGACTCCGCCTTATGCGGAAAGTGGCATGAGACAGCGATATAACCAATTACTGGAAGATATTCATAAACTTCTGGACGAAGGAACGGAAAGACATCGCATGCTGGGAATGCGCGTCAAGAAAGAGACTGTTCGCCTGGGACTCCACCGGGACCTGGAACTGGATTCCGTACCGGACAAACCCTATACTACCGAAGAACTGGAACGTCTGGATGCCTTTACCGAAGAAATAGCTAATGAGAAGATGCTGGGTGCATACTACACGATGGGTGAACCTTATTCGGAACGTGACTTACTGCAAACCACCCTTGCCGTCAGCGCAGATGCCCTGGCTTACGAAACGGCCAAAGCTGATCGGGATAAAGGCAAGATTACTACGGAACAATTGCAAGACTTTACATATATAGCCCACCATTATCTGCCAACGGCAAAGAAACGACTGACGGCTATGTTACAGAATCCGCCTCGTGATACGGCTGCCATTGCCCCGGACCTTCGCCCCGCATTGCGCTATCGCGAACAACTAATAGCTTCTACTGCCAATGAATTCAACGCAATGGTACGCGGTTTGAATGGAGGAACAGTTCTGCCTGCCCCGGGTGGAGATCCGGTATTGAACCCTAATGTATTGCCCACAGGAAGGAATATGTATAGCGTAAATGCTGAAACAACCCCTAATCCACGTGCATGGGAAGACGGAAAACGACTGGCGGAAGCAACCCTGAAACAATACACCGGCAAACATGGGGAATATCCGCGGAAAGTGAGTTATACTTTCTGGGCGGGTGAATTTATCACAACCGAAGGAGCCACGCTGGCACAAGTCTTCTGGATGCTGGGTGTGGAGCCTGTACGCGATGGCCAAGGACGTGTAGTAGATTTGAGACTTGTGCCCAGCGAAGAACTGGGGCGTCCACGTATTAATGTAGTGGTACAAGTCTCAGGACAGCTTCGTGACATAGCCGGATCACGTCTGAAGTTACTGACGGATGCAGTTCGCCTGGCGTCGGAAGCAAAGGACGAAGCATATCCCAACTATGTGGCATCGGGAACAGTGCTACAGGAAAAGTTACTGGTGGAAAAAGGGACTTCCCCAAAACGTGCACGGGAAATGTCTGTAATGCGTGTATTCGGTCCTGTCAACAGTGGATACAGTACAGGAATCATGGGATATACCGAGCATAGCGGATCATGGGAGGATGAAAAGGAAATCGCCCAAGGATATCTCAATAATATGGGTGCCGCTTATGGTGATGAGGATAACTGGGGAGAGGTTCAGAAAGATTTGTTTGCCTCCGCCCTCTCCGAAACAGATGTAGTCATTCAACCGCGACAAAGTAATACGTGGGGACCTATTTCATTGGACCACGTATATGAATTCACCGGTGGATTATCTCTTACTGTAAAAACACTGACAGGTAAAGAACCGGATGCTTATATGGCCGATTATCGTAATCGTACCAACCGCCGCATGCAGGAGACCAAGGAGGCGATTGCTGTGGAGACGCGGGCTACGATACTGAATCCGACATTCATACAAGAACGGATGAAAGGCGGTGCAGGTTCGGTACAAATGTTCGGAGAGATTTTCCGCAATATCTTTGGCTGGCATGTAATGCGTCCGTCGGCAATGGATAAGGAGATTTTCAATGACCTGTACCGGATGTACATTCAGGATGAAAATAAACTCGGAATACAAGATTATTTTCTCCGGGTGAATCCAGCATCCTATCAGGCTATGACTGCGGTGATGCTGGAAAGTGCACGGAAAGGCTATTGGAAAGCAAGCCCTGAACAGTTGAAAGCAACAGCTGCACTACATGCACAAATAACCCGTGAGAAGGGTGCCGCTTGCACGGAGTTTGTATGCGATAATGCCAAATTACAGTCGTTCGTTGCAGATAATCTGGATGCGAAAGAAAAACAGGAATTCAATCAGGATATGAAAGCAGTATATGAAGCCGCTTCGGCCAATGGAAAAGATGTAGTATTGAAAGAAAAGAAGCTGACACCGGAACAGGTAGCGCAGAAACGTACTACAAACGGATTAGTGATTGGAGGCGTAGCACTGGTGGTGTTCATTGGACTGGTTGCATTAATTAAAAGAAGGAAAATTAAATAGCCAGCATAGTACTGGAGCAAGGTTTCCTTTCGGTATGCTATCTTAGTTCTCCTCCTCTCGGGAGGAGGAGTACCCGTAGGGGGAGGTGGTAGCTGAAGTTATAAAGGACTTATTAGTCATAAAATAAGTTTTTTTTTTACCTACCATCCCGCCCTTTGGCCACCCTTCCTTCTCAAAGGAGGGGAACTGAGTTAGATATTTCTTATATACTCTTAACTTAAGATATAAATTGTAATTTAAACCAAGTATAGAATGAAGCTAAAGTGTATCCTAATTGTAGCTTGCAGCCTCTTCACGTTGACGGGACAGGCGGACGAAGGTATGTGGATGCTGGGAAACCTGAATAAACAGACCCGTAAGACTATGAAAGAACTCGGCCTGCAAATGCCTGCCGATAAACTATATAATCCGAAGAAACCGTCGTTGAAAGATGCGGTAGTCAGCTTTGGAGGGTTTTGTTCCGGTGTGGTAGTGTCGGAAGACGGGTTAGTGTTTACCAATCATCACTGCGGCTTCAGTAGTGTGCAGCAACATTCGTCGGTGGAGCATGATTACCTGAAAGATGGTTTCGTAGCCCGTAGCCGTGCAGAGGAATTGCCTAATCCGGAGCTTTATGTTCGTTTTCTGCTTCGTACGGAAGATGTAACCAAGCGTGTGCTGGGAGCCGTTAAACCTTCGATGAACGAGCTGGAACGTTCCAGTGCGGTAGATTCTATGATGATGGTAATAGGCGGTGAGGTATCCCTGAAAGACTCCACTTTGCTTGGCGTGGTAGATGCTTATTATGGAGGCAATGAGTTCTGGCTCTCCGTTTACCGCGATTTCAACGATGTGCGGTTGGTGTTTGCACCTCCTTCCTCTGTCGGTAAGTTCGGTTGGGATACGGATAATTGGGTGTGGCCTCGGCATACAGGAGATTTCTGTGTGTTTCGTATTTATGCAGACCGCAAGAACCAGCCTGCCGATTACTCCCCCGATAATGTCCCGTATCACCCTGAATATGTAGCGCCGATTTCACTGGATGGCTATAAGGAAGGCTCTTTCTGTATGACGATAGGCTATCCGGGAAGTACGGAACGTTACCTTTCTTCATTCGGTATCGAGGAAATGATGAATAACTCCAATCAGGCGCAGATTGACATCCGTGGTGTGAAGCAAGCCATCTGGAAACGTGAAATGGACAGTAAAGACAGCATACGCATTAAGTATGCTTCCAAATACGATGAAAGCTCCAATTACTGGAAGAACAGTATCGGTGTCAACCGTGCTATCCGTAAGCTGGGAATCCTGGAGAAGAAACGTGAAATGGAACAGGAAATTCGTCGATGGATACAGCAAAACCCGGACGAACGTGAGAAACTTCTTCAACTGTTTACAGACCTGGAACTGAATTATAAGAACCGCCGGGAGGTAAATCGTGCACAGGCTTACTTTATCGAGTCCTTCTTATATGGACCGGAATTAGTGCAGCTTGCACTGAAGATTCTGAACTTCGACTTTGAAGGGGAGCAGAAAACAGTTATTGCCGCCTTGAAAGATATCGTTGAGCAATACTCTAATTTGGATCTGGATATAGACAAGGAAGTATTTACGGCACTGTTGAAGGAGTATCGCTCAAAAGTGGATACCACTTTCCTGCCGGGAATCTACCATACTATCGCACAGAAATATAATGGGGATGAGAAAGCTTTCGTGGATAGTCTTTATGCAAGTTCTGAGTTGACCACTCCCCGTGGTTTGAAACGCTTTCTTGAACGGGATACTACCTATCAGATTTTCGATGATCCGGCTATCTCGTTGGGCATTGATATGCTGACGATGTTGTTCGATATGAATATGCAGATGCAGGCACCTACTACGGAGATCATCCGTGGGGAACGCTTGCTGAATGGGGCTATCCGTCGGATGTATACGTCTCGTAACTTTTATCCGGATGCCAATTCCACCATGCGGCTGAGCTTTGGAACGGTATGCGGTTATACTCCCTTTGACGGAGCGGAATATGATTATTATACAACGACAAAGGGTGTCCTGGAGAAAGTGAAAGCTCATGTGGGTGATGTTGATTTTGCAGTACAGCCGGAGATACTTTCATTACTCTCTTCGGGCAATTTCGGAAGATATGCCGATGAAAAGGGCGAAATGAAGGTGTGCTTCATCTCTAATAATGACATTACGGGTGGCAATAGTGGTAGTGCGATGTTCAATTCGAAAGGTGAATTGCTGGGGTTGGCTTTCGATGGAAACTGGGAAGCTATGGGCAGTGATATTCTTTATGAACCGAAGATGCAGCGTACCATCGGGGTGGACGTGCGCTATATACTGTTTATGATTGAGAAATACGGGAAAGCAGGGAACCTGATCCAGGAATTGAATATTCTCAATTAGTGGACGGATCCCTGCTTTTCGTGAGGGAGACAATTACTTGCTTCCGGACAAGATTCCGGTATCGGTATCCCTGTTGTTGATTCTTCTGCCTTGGCTGTTGCGCTTCTTTCCGAAGTCAAGGATGAAGGATGCATTTACCATGAACAAAAGCCTTAAGTTCTTGGAATACGCTAACTGGCGGTAGGGAGCCGACTTTGATAAGTTTTCTATTTCCTGTTCATACTTCTTGGTAAACGGGTTCAACACTCCGGCAGAAAGGCTCCATTTCTCCGTATTATATCCTGCCATGATGGTGTGCAGCTTCTCCTCTTTAGTCAGTGTTTCACCCCACAGAGTGTGGTTGCTGGTATTCATTTCTGCCATCAGTACCCAGTTCTTGTACATTGCCATCAGACTGCCTCGCAGTCCTGCATTGGTGTGTGTATGCGTGTAGGTGTTGCCATAGCTGATATAGCGGTTCAGAAACGGAGTGATTTTAATGGAGATATACTCTTTGTAAGGTCGTATTTGTATAGCTGTCTCCAGATTGATCCGGTGGAAACCTTTATGATTCTCGGTAGTGCGGACAAAATACCCGTCCTCGTAGTAGGTATTTTCCATAATCGGCTTATTGTCATAACTATATCTTCCAAATAAATCGACAGATACATACTTGCTTTGCCAACTGGCAGACAGTGTATTGGCATAGAATGTAACAGACTTTAAGTCGGGATTTCCTTTGCGTATCTGATACTTATCCATTGCTTGCGAGATGTCGTTCAGATCGGACAGGGAAGGAGCATACCCCGACACGTATCCGTTGTATCTGAAAAACCACTTCCCGTTGATAGAGTACGACAGGCTTAAGGAAGGTTTGACTATATACTTCTCGGAAGAATACTGCTCCTGACTGTTATAAGTTCTCATGGCTCCAATCCCTACTGTGTAGTTCAGAGCTTTTATCTTTGATTGATATTCGGCAAATAGGTACGTTTCGGCCGTATTCATCGTGATTTTATTCTCTATATTACCCGAATATCTATTTTGCAAATAGGCCTGTGTATGCTTGATGCCTCCGGTAAACTTACCCGTATTGAATTGTTTTTCGTAGATACCTTCTCCAATGATGGAGTACTTCTTACCTTTGGTTTCTGAATAGATATCCGTATCGTTATTGTCATTATTAAGGGCTTTCTGAATAAAAGTCCGTTCATTCTTGCTGTCCAGATAAGAAGCCACTATATCTGCATAGATTGTCTGCTTGTTTTTCAGATTCCTCTGGTAATAGATATCCAACGAAGGGATAACTACTTTGGAGGTAGAAAGGTCGGATATGGAGTAAGAGGTGTCTCCTTCATACAATGTACTGATTCTGTCTGACATGGAACTGGGAGTATCGCTGTATTGATTTCTGAGAGCAATATTGAGAAGTTGTTTGTCATTATCCTGATAGCTGTAATTGATGTTGAAGTTAAGGTTATTATACTTTACTTTGGTCGGTTCTCCCACTTCTCTGTTCTCCTGATAAGCCTCCGGGAAGTGGAAACTTTCATAGTTTTCGCGTGTCCACTTCAGATCTCTCTGTCCCCAATATACGGTAGTGCTGAGCTCTGACTTATTGAAGTGGTATTTGGCGGCGAGATTATGTTCGCCATATCCCGTATCGGATACTCCGTTGGTGAGATCGGCAGAGATACTCCCTCCTGATTCTCTTCTCTTTACAATGTAGTTCAATACAGCTCCTGCATTTCCATAACGTGCGCCGGGATTGTCTATATATTCGATGCGGATCACATCTGTCGGGCGGATGGCAATTATTTCAGCTTGAGTCACTTCTACGCCGTTAATCCTAAGTTGCACATTGTCTCCTCCGGGAATCGTGATGCTGTTGTCTATCGGATTGATCAGGATGCGCGACAGTTGTAGATTTCTCAGTAAGGAAACTCCGTTGGAAGCGGCTTTAGTCTGCATTTCGGTCGGGAGGATAATTTGCCGGTCGGTCTTTTTGATGATGGGGCTGGCTGTGACGGTAACACCTTCCAGCATTACATTGTCGGGCGATAAGGGTAGTTCTCCCAGATTCAGGTTGGCTTGCAGGTTGCGGATGGAGAGATAGGAGTTTTCATATCCGACGCATGAGATACATAAGATATAATCTCCATCGTTTACTTCTTTCAGCAGGAAGCCGCCACCGTTGTCTGTGGCAACTCCGGTGATGAATGTTGAATCCTGAGTCAGCAGGCTGACATTGGCATACTCGATGTGCTGATTGTTACTCTCATCGATGATTTTCCCTGTGATTTTGTTTGCTGCCATCAGGGAGGTACATAGGAATAATACTCCTGAAATGATACTTAGTCTCTTCATTTTTCTTATTATTTTTAGTGATTATTTCTGTTCTTTGAACATGACAAAGGTAGGGGGATCGGGGGAGAAAAGCGGTTTATATGTGGCACTAAATAAAGTGCAATGGGTTTTGCAACTGTCTGATAATTAAAGTGTTTTGAACTGCAGTTTATAGAAAAGTTTATATCTTCCTATTTCAAGTTTATATATAAAGAAAAGTGCAAAAAATGGGATGCCGTAACTTCCGTTAATTGATAAATATCTATCTTTGCAAAGACTTAAAGCAAGAAGGAAGGACGGCATGAAAGCATTGAAACATGGTTTGATAGGTTGGGTATGCGTGTTGGCATTGGCAGCATGTGCAGAAGCCCTGCCGTCGCAACGCATCCAGATAGAGAAGGCGGAGCAGATGTTACAGCAGAATGCAGAGGAGGCGATTGCTCTGCTTCGGTCGGTGAAAGATCCCGAAATATTGCCGGATTCATTGCGGGCACGGTTTGCATTGGCTATGGGGCAAGCCCACTATAATGCGCATTGGGTGATGAATGAAGACTCTTTGCTATTATACGCTCTGGATTATTATGGGAGGCCGGATGTACGCGACACATTACAGTTACTGCGTACCTATAAACTGGCGGCGCATTACTTCTACGATAGCGAGAGATATAAAGAAGCCACTGAGATGATGTCCGAAGGGAATCGCATTGCAGCCCTGCGTGGTGATACGGCAGCCCGTCTTGATTTGCTGCGGTCCGTAGCGAATATAGGGGAAGGTAATGATGACTTTGAAGGTCTGATACGCTTGCAGAAGCAATTGATAGCTATAGAGCCTGATTCCACCCGGCGATATTCCAATTACAACAGTCTGGCGATATCATACTACTGTGCAAATCAGAATGATTCTGCGCTGTTGGCTCTCCGTAAAGCTACCGAATGCCTGTATACATCCGCAGACTCTCTAAAGGCGTTATACTATGTGATGCGCAACTATGCTGATATATTGAGTGACTCCGGGAAGAATCAGGAAGCCATCAATTTACAACGCCATAGTTTACAAGAGTATAAAGAGACGAAACATCCTTTCGAGTCCTTATCTTATTATGCTCTTTCACGTTATTTCCTGAATATGGGGCAGGTGGATTCCGCCCGCTACTATATACAAATGGGGGATAGTGTGCGTTCGCCCTATATTGACCAGGACTTATCGTTGGCTAATTTTTATCTGGTACAGAAAACGTTGATGAATTATATAGATAGCCGTTCTTTTACAATCCGGGATGTGGCGTTCTTCTCAAACCGGTTGTATAACAACTTTATCCGTGACCAACGGGTGATAGCCCAAAAAGGGAAGGTACAATTGTTACTCCAACAGCAGAATATGAATCTGCAACTGGAAAAACAGAAAGAACGGACCTTCTTTGTCGGAGTGGTGGCTCTCTGTATTTTGTTGTTGCTGACTGTCGTCTGGTATTTGCAGCGAAGAAAGCATTTACTCGTGGAAAAGGAAGAAGAACTGGAGGCCTTGCGCCGTCTGCTGCATGAGACGGAAGGCGATGAAAGCGGCAATAATGATAAGTTTGTCAAGAAGATGCTGCTTCAGCAGTTAGGTCTGATACGTATTGTGGCTACGAATCCCAGTTCCGATCATCAGGAGCTATTGGTACAGATGGGACGGATAGCCAATAAAGATGTAGCGGTGGATGATTTGCTGGTTTGGAGTGATTTATATAAGACTATCGACATGGTACATGATGGCTTTTATACCCGTATCAGTCAGAAATATGGAAATATCCTGAATGAAAAGGAACTGCAACTCTGCTGTTTGTTAAAGTCGGACTTTTCGACGAAAGAGATTAGCGTGGTTATCCAGCAAAGCATACGGACGGTGTATCAACGTAAGACGGTCATACGGCAGAAATTGGACATGGCAGAAAAAGAGGATATCGTTGAATTCCTTTCTTGTAAACAGATAGGTAGATGATTGACAGTACTATCTTCATTCCCCTCCTCCCGAGGAGGAGGGGAATGAAGATACTCTATCCGCGTCGTCCGCGTACCTATTATGCAATTCCCCGGATGCGGTCATCAAATGCCGACAGTGCCGCCTTTGCACCTTCACCCATTGCAATTACTATCTGTTTGTAGGGAACGTTCGAAACATCTCCTGCCGCATAAACTCCCGGAAGTGTGGTGCGGCAAAAAGCGTCGATCTTGATTTCGCCTATTGGAGTCGTTTCCAGCATGTCACGGAAAGGAGCGCTATTGGCTGCCAAACCAATCTGTACGAAGATACCATCCAATGGGAAATCCCGTTCTTCACTACTTACACGATCTTTGACGCGGATAGCTGTTACCTTATCACCGTTTCCCACTACCTTTGTGGTCTGTGAAGAAGTGAAAATTTCTACATTCGGCAAGCTTTTCACCTTTTCTTGCAGTACCTGGTCAGCTTTCAGCGTATCCGCAAATTCAAAGACAGTCACTTTCCGGCAGATACCTGCCAAGTCGATGGCTGCTTCTATACCGGAGTTTCCTCCACCGATAACGGCTACGTCTTTTCCCTGATAGAACGGCCCGTCGCAATGCGGACAAAAAGCTACTCCTCTGCCTATATACTCCGTTTCACCATCCACATTCAGTTTGCGCCAGCTTGCACCGGTGGCGATGATAACACTGGGAGATATGAATACTTCACCGCCCACTACTGAAATCCTCTTTTCTTTTCCTTGAAGCTCCGCCTTCTCTATCTTACGGTCTTCAAACAAGTCGATGGGATAATGATTGATATGGCTTCTTAAATTGTCTGCCAACTGTGCACCTGTAGTCTGCGGTACGGAAATCAGGTTCTCGATTCCTACGGTTTCCTTTACCTGACCACCGACTTTTTCAGCTACAATAGCTACCCGTAATCCCTTGCGGGCTGAATAAATCGCAGCTGAGGCACCTGCCGGCCCACCGCCTAATACAAGGACATCATAAGTCCGTGAGATAGGTTCTGCATTTCCCACAGGTTCGGAGCCGAACATTTCTTCCAGCTTTTGCAGAAGTTCGCCTAAGGTGCCGCGTCCTACATGAAGCAATTTACCGTTGGCATAGACGGACGGTACGCCTTGTATTTTCAATGCATCCACTTCTTCCTGGAAAAGAGCACCGTCTATCATTTCGTGTGTGACCTGTCCGTTCAGCAAAGCCATTATATTCAGGGCCTGCACCACATCGGGGCAGTTGGTACATGTCAATGATACATAAGTCTGCAATGAAATCGGTCCTTTCAACGCCTGGATGCGTCGGCTGATGGCTTCATCAGGAAGATTTTTCCCCTTTCCATCGGCATTCAGTACTGCCAGAAGCAAAGATGTGAATTCATGACCGTTCGGTATTCCGCGGAATTTGACACCGGTTTCTTTCCCGTTTTTCAGCAAAGAGAATTCCAACTTCGGTTCTTCGGTTTCAGTTACCTCACAGGAGAGTTTATCGGAACATCCTGCTACATCTTTCAGCAACTCTGTCAGTTCCTGTGCGCTTTCGTGCCGGGGATGGCAGGTGATATGAAAAGTGTACTGCGCTTCCAGGTTTTGGAAGACGCTGCGTACTTGATTTAAAATGCTTGTTTCTAACATAACAGTCTATATTAATGTATTCCGTTGGCGGGATTAATTCGTTTCTGTACGGTTTTGAGGGAAAGTTGACGAGTTAACAAGTTGACAAGGGGACAAGGTTCCATGCGGCATAGGAGCATTGCGCAGCCCCTTGTTCCCTTGTCAACTCGTTAACTCGTTTCCTTCCTTTCTTTTTTCGATATAAACTAATCTCGCCAACGGGTACTAATGTAAGATAAAAGAGGCCCCCTCTATGTGTGCAATGGATAAAGGGGACCTCGCTAATAAAAAAGGGATGTGAACTTAAATTTTACCAACCAAATCTATACTTGGTTTCAGTGTTTCGCCGCCTTTCTTCCATTTTGCGGGACATACTTCACCGTCGTGCGTTGCAACGAACTGTGCAGCTTCTACCTTGCGGAGAAGTTCGTCGGCATTACGTCCGATGTTATTGTCCTGTATTTCGGCAATCTTGATTTTGCCTTCGGGGTTCACGACAAATGTGCCGCGGTAAGCCATACCTTCTTCTTCGATCATTACACCGAATGCGCGAGTCAGCACGCCTGTAGGGTCTGCCAGCATCGGATACTTGATCTTACGAATACTTTCGGATGCATCGTGCCATGCTTTGTGCACGAAGTGAGAGTCGGTACTTACTGAGTATACCTCTACACCCATTGCCTGGAATTGCTCGTATTTTTCAGCGATGTCCACCAGTTCGGTAGGGCATACAAACGTAAAGTCTGCGGGATAGAAGAAGAATATTGCCCACTTGCCTTTTACGTCTTCGTTAGTTACTGTTTTGAAACTTCCGTTCTGGAATGCCTGAACTTTGAATTCAGGAAGCTGAGAATTGATAATTGGTTCCATAATCTTTTTTGTTTTAAAAGGTTTAGTACTTTGTTTTTTCGATGATGCAAAAATATAGCATCTTTTGCCGATAGAACAAAAAAAACGATTGAAAAGATTTATGGGCCGATAGACGAAATCTATACAACGCACTGAGTTGCCCGCAGGGACAGCATTTCGCGGGGTACAGAGGCTTGTATTTCTTTTGTGAGTACCTCCAATAAAGTGGTTCGTATGAAATGTTCGTTGGTGATGAGAATGATCTGCCGGGTAGGAGTGGGAATGGCAAAGGGGCGCACCAACTCTTTCTGTGTATCGTTGAGCTGATCGATGGCAAGTTCGGGAATGAAGGTAACACCTTTACCGCTTTCTACCATACGCATGAATGTCTCCATGCTACCTAGATGATAAGCGATCTGGCTGGCTTGTGCCGCCTTCATCTGACAGAAGCGGACTAACTGGTCGCGGAAGCAATGTCCCTCGTCAAGCATCCAAAGCTGTTCGTCGCTGAGATCGGAGGTACGGATAATCTTATTATCGAACAGTTTACTTTCGCGCGCGATATAAGCATAGAATTGTTCGTAGAATAAAGGTATCTGGCGGAAGTCATCCTTTTCAGGTAGGGTGGCGATGAGGCCGGCATCTATCTCTCCTTTTATAAGAGCCTGTTTGATGTCCTTCGTCTTCATCTCCGTTACGCGGATATCCAATTTAGGATATTTCTTCATCAGTTGCGGAAAGAAGCGAGGCAACAGGTAAGGGGCGATGGTGGGGAGTATACCTAACTTAAAGACACCCGATAAGGAGTGCTTCTCTTCTTCAATAATATCCTTTATATGGCCTGCCTGTTCCAATACGATACGGGCTTGCTCTATTACAAGTTGTCCGACTGGAGTAGGACAGATGGGCTGTTGGCTGCGGTCGAATATCTTGGTGTCTAACTCGTCTTCCAGTTTCTGTATCATGGCACTCAGGGTGGGTTGAGTTACACGGCAATGTTCCGCGGCTTTGGCGAAATGGCGGAACTGACTAACGGCAAGAATGTATTCCAGTTGTTGTAAAGTCATGATAAATAAGGGGTTTGAACGGGTTATATAGATTCTGTCTATGCAAAGATAGAAATTATCTGTTTGACAAGCATGGGTTTCCGCCTTATCTTTGTACAAAAAACGAAGAAAGGCTGCATCTCAGCATAATCAAGCAAGCTTGCTTCTGCCTTCGATTTGCACTTTCTTTGCAACAGAAAAAAGAAAAACAGTATAAATTATTAAAACCATAGAATTATGAAGACTTTAAATTATATCAAGTTAAATGAATCGGGAGTAGCTAACGTAGTATCTGCATTGCATCAACTTTTGGCAGATTTCCAGGTATATTACACGAATCTGCGCGGTTTCCACTGGAACATCAAGGGACATGGTTTCTTCGTATTGCACGAGAAGTTTGAAAGTATGTATGACGACGCAGCCGAGAAGGTGGACGAAATTGCAGAACGTATCCTGATGCTGGGTGGTGTACCCGAAAACAAGTTCAGCGAATACCTGAAAGTTGCAAAGATCAAAGAAGTATCTGACGTGGCTTGCGGCAGCGATGCGGTCAGCAATATTCTTGAAACTTACGGATACCTCATTGGTGAGGAGAGAAAGATCATTGAACTGGCTAATGAAGCAGGCGACGACGTTACTGCCGACCTGATGACAGGCTATCTGAAAGAACAGGAAAAGATGGTTTGGATGCTGGTTGCTTTCAGCACAAAAGGATGCACAGACAAATAATATATAGGTTTAGGTGATAAATGATGGAAAAGGTGATGAAGTGGTGAAAACACTGCTTGGTCACCTTTTCTTTTTATATAAAATACTACTTCTCAATAGTAGATGTAGTGGCAGTCTTAACAGATAGCCCTAATCCATGCAAGTATTGGAGTGTATTGAAAACACGCCTAAAAAAAGAAGGCAGTGAGTTGACTACAAATTGTAGCCAACTGAAAATGAAATCGGCTGACGGAAAGATGTATCTAACTGATGTTGTTGATACACAGTAACTTCTCCGCGCTATTCAATCTATTCCATCACCTAAGGCAGAACCTTTTAAGTTATGGATGGCGTAAGTGGCTGCAGAACGTCTTGACCAAGTGCAAGACCCCGAACTTTTCATTACCAAGCATTAATGGACTACAAACGGTTGGGTTATTCGAATAATTGGATTAACCCGCGACTCAAATCCATAGAGATTCGCAAAGACCTTACAGACGAATAGAAACGAAATGGACTGCACGTCACTATATTTATGATGATGGCAAACGCGATGTCGCTGTAATAGATTCATTGCTTAAAGGTTATCCCATCGGTTTGATTTATTTCAATCGAACTAACGATGGCAGGTTTGAGGTGCTTGACGGACAACAACGTATATTGCAATCCGCTTTGCTTATCTATGAGTGTGAGGATGAGGAAAAAGAAATAGAGGAATGGTTCAAAACAATTAATATTGTAGGTGTTCCCTTGTGGGGATTGTCCTTTTGACAAATTGCATTTTTAACCGACTGAGAATCGGCTGTTTCCGACAGAATCCCTTAAAGATAAAAAATACGCGAATGAAAATGAGCAAGCAACACTCTACTAGATGATTATCTAAATTATTACATTCCTTTTAGCTCAAAAAGAACTTCCCGAAGTACACTTATTAATGAAAATCCTGATAAGAATAAGTCTTCTTTCCGGATGTAGTAATCATATCACCCGGATGTAGTAATCATATCACCCGGATGTAGTAATCATATTGCCTGGAAGTAGTAATCATATCACCCGTAAGTAGTAACCCTTTTTTGCATAAACAGCTTTCAAACGCGCAATAATATGCAAAAAAACGCATGCCTATCCATTACTTATTCACCGAACATTCTGGAATGAAGATTTGTAAATCAATGCATGTTAGAGAAAACAAGAATATATTGTCACCTTGAAACGTAATAAGGGTTATTAGCTGTCAATCAGGCAAATCATAAATAGATAAGGCCGTCGAATATATCCGATAAACAGGTGTCCCAAATCTCGCAAGTGAATTATATTTATTTTTTGCACAAATACTCTTGCTCTTGAAATATTTTAATATATTTGCCATCGAAGTACAGAGGTGTCTGTGGCTTCATCTTTTTAGAGAAAGAATTGTAAGAAGCGTTGTGCTTTATTCTTGTCATTGAGAACCTAGGAAATTTTCAAGAGAACACAAGAATGGCATGGTATGTTTCCTACGCTGGTTTCCGGCGTGGGTCTGCTGTCCGTCCATTTTGTGTTTTCGGGTTTTCCTAGGACCTTCAATGACAAATGGTGGCACGCAGTTCCACGCTTTTGTTTTTATTAATAGGTCTTTGGGGAACTTGGAGACCGAAATTTCTAATACTATGTACGACGAAGCGTATAAAAAAGAGTTGGCCTACGAAAGGATTCAGAAGGTTTGGGAAACAATGGTCAGTTGTATTGAAGATTGGCCAAAGGCAAGGCTGGGGAGTTCGAAATGGGAACAGTTGCAAAGACCTTTTAAAGAGTTGTTGTCTTGTCCGTATGAAAGTTTGACCTTTATTGAATCCCGTAGCGGAGGTGTTTATTATCTGGGGCAGACCCGTGGTGGAGTCCCCCATGGGATAGGAATGAATTTCACTAATGAGGGAGATTATCATTACTGCAAAATGTTTATAGGTCATTGGATGAATGGCGAACGTGGCGGAGGTGAGGGAGTTTACTTCAACTTTTGCGGAGATGAAATGGATTGGTTTATTCAACATCAAACACACTCAAGCTATGGAGGCAAAAAGGTCAATTATCAAATCGACTGGAGAGGTATCGCATCCGGAAGATAAAATCAAGTATATTTTTCTTTTGTTATTTCTGTTTATTGTAGCGGTAGGGATGGAGGCGTTTGCCGTAGACTATGTAGTCACGGCCAATACACTGAATGTGCGCAGTGCGCCAAACGTTCATTCAAAAGTCATAGGCAAGCTGGCTAAAGGCGACCAGATCGTAAACGCTTCTTCCGAACCGGGGGACTGGATATGCTTTATGCTTGATGGAAAAGAGATGGGCTATGCCAGTACCCAATATCTGAAGCCGATAAATAAACCACAGAAGCAAAATACCCTGTTGAGCCAGGATAGGATGCGATATGTTATGGCGATCAATGAAGCTATGAATCGCCTGCGCTGGTGTGTATGCATAGGCTTGGCAGCGTATTTCATATTTTTTGTCTTGGGCGATCGGCTTGGTATACCTGTTTTCTTGGCTTTTCTCGCCATGCTGGTGTTGCCCGCGCTGCTACTCTACTATTTGTCTAATACGAGTTACTCATTATGGTTTATCTATCCTTCTGTAGTGGGGTGGGGCTGGACCATTGCCAATTTCTTTCTTTTCCTGTATCTCGGCTTCATGGCTGCCATGTTCTGTATAGAAGGTATCAAGCAGCTTTTTGATTGGGAATATCCTATGTTTACTCTCTTTGCCGTTGGCGCAGGCTGCTTGTGGGGCTATGCCATCTATTTGTGCATATCTGCCATATCACATCAAGTACCCGAAGCCTTTCTCGTACTGTTCGGCATGTGTCCGGGGGCTTACAAGGGGGCTACAGGTGGTAGTGGTACGCTACGTGATAAGTACGGTCATGATGTGGATGGGCATTTCGGAAGTAATGGAGACTTCTATGGCAGAGATGGCAATACCTATAAGAAGAATTGGGGAGATGATTCATGGTCGAGGGAAGAATGATTAATTAAATTTATATGCAAATGAAGAAATACTTTTTAATTTATTTGGCAACACTCTGTTGCGTATGTGTGAATGCTGTAGATATCAAACGCTATGTGAAGGAAGGCGGCACTGGAAACGGGCTTACATGGGAAGCTCCCACCGGTGACCTGGCATCCGTGCTCGGCCTGGCTTCTCAGGTTGACAATCTGACTGTGTATGTAGGAGAAGGAAGTTATGTAGGAGATTTTGTAATCCCAAGTAATGTTTCGGTTACAGGGAAATATGATGGAAAAGACGGCTATATAAACGGAAATCTGCATACACTGTTTATAGGAGATATTACATTGAATAGTTTCTTGGGCTATGCTGAGGTGGAGGGTAGCGTAAAGATGTGCAATGCTACGATGGTGCAAGTGACTGTGAGTGATAGCCGGCAAGAATATGGTGTGTGGGTGGAAAACGCCAATGGCCTTGATAAAAGTCTTTTGAAAGGTTGTATTATTACTAACAATAATATTGGATTGCAACTCACCTATGGAGTGGCGGAACTGGAACGTTGCGTAGTTTACCAGAATAAGAAGTGGGGTGTTTATGGAAAGAGGGGGCATCTGGAAGCACGGTTCTGTCAGTTTAGCGAAAATGCCTCGACGGGTATTCAGATGTATTCCACCGATGTGAGTTGCCGTCTGTATCGGTGCTATATTTCAGAGAACAAGGGAGGAGGCTTTCATGGTGCCGAGACTCGTGACGCCATGTATACCGATAGTCGGCAACGTTTCATCAGCTGTTCGTTTTTTAATAATCATTCCCAAAGTACCGGTTCGGCCATTTGGGCCAGAAGTCGTGTTTATGTCGATAACTCGCTTTTCCTTTTCAACCAAAGTGAGGCTGCCGACGGAGCCGCCATCTACTGTATGTTCGATGGCAATCAGTTTGTGAATTGTACCATTATGAATAATAAGGGAGGTGTCTGCCTGTCGAAGAACTTTGGGGACAGACCGGGCGGAGAGCCTGATCCTTTACTCGTGAACTGTGCGCTGTGGAATAATGGAGAGGATTTTGTAAATCCTTTCAACCGGACTTATAAATTGCAGACCTGTGCCATGCAAACCGGTGGATCGGGCATTCCGGAACTGGACGCAGAACGGGGATTGATATTGCTCGAAGCTGAAAACGAAGGTACTACTCCGGGAGGAATGTATATAGCGTTAGACAGTAATCTCGTACCCAAGCCGGGGTCGTGCCTCATCAATCGTGGGACTCCATTGAATGATACTGAAGCGCTTGACTACAATGGACGGCATATCGGTGCTTTAGGCGGTACGGATATTGGTGCTTGTGAGTATCAGGGTGAATATAAATGGGTACCGAATATTCCAGGGATGAAGTTCTTCAACATTGATTACCGGTTGGCTTCCACCACCTATAACGGCACTGCTTATTATTCTCTCATCCCCAAAGGTGGTGAAGATCCCGATACTAAAAGAATTGAGACAACGTTTGCTACCATCTATTTGGGGACGAAGCGTAATGCTTATGCCGCTATACCGGATACTCCTTTTATGGCAGTCTATCGTGAGGGAAAGCCTGGTGAGAAAGCGTTGTGCAATATCTTGGCGAAAGATGAGAATGAAGGCATCTTCCGCTGGAACTATGTGGAATATATCAGCGGGAAAACGCGTCCGGTTGTGAAGAAGCATCCTAGCTTGAAGAACTACTTTCTTATCACCATAGACGGGCGAACTCAGAATTTGAAGATGTATAACTAAAATCTATATATGGTATGAAGAATTCATTTTGTGTATTGCTTGCCGCTGTTATCGTGGCATCGTGCAGTTCCGTTCCCGAGAATTTTGTAAAAGTGGATGGCGGAACGTTCATGAAGGGATGGACTGAAAAAGAGCGTGCGTTGTATAAGGTCAATTATGGCAAAGACGAAGACCCTTTAGCTCCTAAAGAAATGTCGGTGGAGACATTCTATATCTCCAAATACGAGGTTACGGTTGGTTTGTGGTATGAGGTGATGGGATATATTCCCGAGAAAATCACTTATGCGGAATGGTCAAAAGAGCCTGATTGTCCCATCATGGGCATCACTTGGCTCGAGGCGGTGAAATTCTGCAATCGGCTGAGTGCCAAGGAAGGCTATAAGGGATGTTATGACTTTGGTGAACTGGATAAATACGGACGCTTTGCCGAGACAACATTGAAACCCGATGCCGAAGGGTATCGTTTGCCCACTGATGTGGAGTGGGAGTATGCTGCCCGTGGCGGAAAGCAAAGTAAAGGTTATAGGTTTGCCGGTAGTGACAGTCTGGATGAAGTGGCGCACTGGAATGCCGAAGTGCCCAGCAAAGTGGGAATGTATAAGCCTAATGAATTGGGTATATACGATATGACGGGTAACGCTGCCGAATATACTTACGGAATATCACCTGATGTGACTATTGGTAAGGCTTTCGCTACCGTGCAGGGAGGGCACTATAATGGACGTCGCGGAGGTGCTAAACCTGAGAACTTTGTAATTTATAAAGATGATACTTCGTGGGGTGAAGGCCCTGACGTTGGTTTACGTTTGGTTTTTCAAAAAAAGAAATGACATGAAACGGATTTTATTATTAGCGGTATGCAGTAGTTTGCTGACGGCTTGCGGTAAGCAGGATAAGGCTGGAGTGGAGGGACCTACGGGCAATGTGGAGGATGACTTTGTGTTTGTGAAAGGCGGCACTTATCAGATGGGAGCTTCCGAAAAAGAATTAGGGCTTTTTCGTTGGACGGGAGGCAATATTATGGAATCGTATGTCCCCAAGACAGTGACAGTGGGAGATTTTCGTATCTCCAAGTATGAAGTGACCTTGAAACAGTTTAAGGAACTATTGCCCAATGCCAGATTGCTTGGGAAGAATGTCGATGACAATGCACCGGTGTTTGGCATCTCATGGGAAAGAGCAATAGAATTCTGCAACACCTTGAACGAGCGTGAAGGTTATGACGGCTGGTATAAAAAGGAAAGACTGCATCGTTATGGTTACGACTATGTGTTGAAAGAGAATGGCAATGGCTACAGACTTCCCACTAATGAGGAATGGGAATACGCTGCCCGTGGCGGAAACCAAAGTAAAGGGTATGCTTTCAGTGGTAGCGATGATGTGATGGAAGTGGCGCATTTTGGTGCCGGTGTGCCTTGCAAAGTAGGTATGTATAAACCCAATGAATTGGGCATTTATGATATGACGGGCAATGTGAACGAGTATGTTCATCGGGTAGATGAGAAAGGCATGAGAGCCGGTTCGCAGGGCGGAGGTTTCAAACTCGAAGGCCCTGTCAATCAGCTGGTGATTTACAACCGGCATGGTTGGGGGGATGAAGTGGCGGGGTTCCGCCTGGTGCTCGTTGGCGAGAAGCCCAAGAATGCCAAGCAAGGGTTCCTGTCAAATGATTGGAAAACCTATCGCCTGCGTGGCAAGGTGAAATCATGTAAACTACACCTTGAAGTGGAGTTTGATGAACGGGGGCGTTTGATACGCGACAATGAGATATGTGTGGAGTATGCGGGTGATGATAACACCCGGGGCACTGTATATTACGGTCGCGGTGCCGATCGCTACAAGGTGGGAGAGTTCACTCCCGGTCGCAACAACTATCTGCTGGTGCGCGACGACGGAGGACATATCACTCAACTGAGCGGAGACATGGAGGGACGTGAATATGAATATGATGGAGACGGATTCACCACTTCAGAGCAGTCGGGGGTAAGTTCTCATAAAGACGTGGAAAAGTTCTTAGGTTTGGATGAAAACGGCAATCCGCTCTCCGCGAAGCTGAATGGAGGAGACGAGTTCATGCAATATGAATATCATATTACCTACAGTGATTATAAGTTGGACAAAGCGGGCAACTGGATAGAGCGAACCGCCCATAAGAAGGGTTACACAATAGAGAGCGATGGTGATTACAACTTAGATCCCTCCACCCGTAAGGAGGTGGATGAAACTGAGGTGCAGGAGCGCACGATAGAATATTTTTGATTGAACCTTATGTATAGATCTTTAATCGAGTAAACATTATGAACGTTTTTTTTATTCTCTTGTCCTTGTCGGCCACTCCTTTCCCTATGATTGCGATGTTTGTGGTGATGGCCGCTATCATGTTGGGGTATTCGAATTCCCGAAAGCGGAAACTAACCGATGCCTTGAAATGGGGCATAGAAGTAGGTGACGAGGTTATAGCTACGACAGGTATACGCGGGCGTGTGGAGAAGGTTGAAGAAGATGTGGTGAGTGTCGGCATTTCCGGTGGAGGAACCGAGGAATGCAGGCTGGCCGATTGCGTGCCTATGGAGGTGTTGATTCAACATTCCGCTTTATTGAAATTGTACGCGTATTCGGAAGAAGACTATCGCTTGACTATGGCCGGAAAACAATACTCTTTTCCTCCGCAGTCATCGGCTGCCAAGGTTTTGAAATGGATCCGAAACACTCGCCTCGCTCTCAAAGGGATAAGCCTGATGGCGGCTTGTGCTCTGATTGATATAGCGCTGAATCTGGAAGATATATTGAGTTTCTTCGAGTCAGGAGGAAGATCCTATTTTCAGTATGATGTGGCGCAGGATTTCTTGGCGCCTATCCTTGTTACACTGGGTGTATTGATAGGTGGTATCATGCATTTGGCCGGATTGTATGGCATGGAAGATTTGTCGGGAAGCGAAGATGCGAAAGCGATGACGAAGGTGCATAAAGGCTTCTATTTCTTTTTTGCTGCTGAGATTGTAGATTTCTTCCCGCTGGCAGGCTGGATCAGTATTGTGCTCTATATCATCGGATTTGTGATGTTGCTTGTCGGTTATTCCCGTCTGAAGAATTCCGGTTGGCAGGGAGAAATGGCTCGCGGCGGGTATTCTCAAGCGTTCACGGCTTCTGTTCTTTTGTTGATAGGATACATTATTCCGGGTGTAGGCTCAGTGATATCATTGATAGGATATGTGATATATTATCTGGCGTGGAAGAATAATATTTGCAAGGCATCGTTTGTGGAAGTGAAGTAACTGTGCCCTAATTCATGCAAATATCTCCTTTCTGTCGGTTTTTGAGAGAAATGTTCTTTCCGTTCTTTCAGTCTTTCAGCCCTCCCGAATTCCCTGTTCATCGGCATTCCGGCTGAAAGATGCCTGAAACAACATTCAGGTCGGAAGTTTCAGCCGGAATGCCGATGAACAGGGAGCTCGGGGAAAACTGAAAGACTGAAAGAAGAAAAAGAATTTTTTATGACTTAGTAATGCTTAAAAAGTAACTTGATATAAATGGACGTTCTATTTTCCCAATTGGAGAAATCTTTTTTCCCAATTAGGGAAAATGATTTCTCCAATTGGGAAAAAATAAATAGGGGAGAAACGATCATTTATGTACCAAGTTGTTTTATGAAGAATGATCAAGTTTTTTTTGAAGAATATTTGACCTGAAACAAGTAATGATGTGATCCGGGATAAGTAATGTTGTGAATGATTACATTGCTTGTTCTCACCCACCACAAGCAATGTAATTTCAGGTAATGATCGATTCCGCCGACGGAATATATAAAAGGTGTGACAGGATATGTAAGAGGCACGTAAAAAACAAGTAATATATGTGTACGAATACCCTTTTTGTACAAGAGAAAATCATCTCTGATTATCAATATGTTACAAACTCCTAACTTCCTGTAAAAGGAGAAATAACCGGTTTTCCGGTTTCCTTGCACTGCATGAACCTCGTGATTGACAGGATGAATGGCGGATTACCAGAAACTTCCGGAGCCTGCGTTCAGTTATCTGTATCGGAAAGGCTGAACGCTTTTCTTTCATCCCGCTCTTTTAGCATCTATATATCGGTGGTATTGGATATATAGATACTGCATGTTCGATATATAGATGCGACATGTTCGATATATAGATGCTGCGCGTCCGGTGTATATAACTAATATTCAGAATATGAGTTAAATTTCTATTGGTTATGTTTGGTGTATTTTTTACGGGTTATGAACTAAATGATAAATAATCTTTTAGACGCGGATTACAAGGATGACGCGGATCTCACTTTTGTTCCTTTCTATACCGTTATGAATTAAATGATAATTCCAATATTAAGTAAATAGAGTATCTCAATTCCCCTCCTCCAGTTGGAGGAGGGGTGCCCAAAGGGCGGGGTGGTAGGTGGGAAATAGTTCCTTATTCTTATGATTCATAGGTATTTATCATTTCACCTCCCACCTCCCCCTTTGGGTACTCCTCCTCCCGAGAGGAGGAGAATTGAGATAGTATTACTTTATCATTTTATTCATTACTTTTCCGTTATGAATTATTTCTTTTAGGAGTTAAAGCCAATAGTTTTGCTATATGTACGCAAAAACGCAGCAGGAGTATCGGCTTTAACTCCTTTAACTTCTAAACGAAGTGATAACTCCTTTAACTCCTGCGTATGGATTATGTAGGCTAACCCAAATGTTTTTTCCTGTATTCCGTAGGAGTCACCCCATAAATCTGCTTGAAGCATTTGCTGAAATGCTGTGAATCTTTGAAGCCGACCTTATAAGCCACTTGGGTAAAGTTATCCGATCCCTCTTCTATCAGCTCTGCCGCTTTCTTCAAACGTATGTTTTTGATGAGCTCCATCGGTGAGATACCTATGAGCGTCTTTATCTTTTTGAATAGGGCGGAGCGGCTGATTCCTGCTTCTTCAACAAGCGTATCTACGCTCAAGTCCGGATGATCCAGATGTTTGTTGATGAAACAGACAATCCCGTCCAGCAAGTCTTTATCGGCTTGCGGAAGTGAGCGAAGCTCTTCTTGCTCTTCGGAATCGATATTGCTTTCTTCTTTATTTTGTATGAGTTCTGAATAATACAGTGCCTGAATCCGCTTTCTTTGTCTGATGATATTCCATATCTTGGCTATCAGATAACTCGCACTGAAGGGCTTGGTTATGTAATCATCCACGCCCAATTCCAAACCTTCATTTTGATTTTCCACATCTGCCTTACTACTCAGTAAAACAATCGGTATGTGGCAGGTATAAGTATTGGCTTGTAGCTTCTTGACCATTTCGATCCCTGTCATTTCCGGCATTACAACATCGCTGACAATCATATTCGGCAGGTACTTGATTGCCTTTTCCAATCCCTCTTTTCCATTGGAAGCCGTGATCACACGAAACTCTTCGGAAAGAATCGTATGTAAGAAGAAAAGAAGCTCCTGATTATCATCCACCACTAAAATGGAACTCTTGCCGCAGTCCTTACAAGCCTCTTCTTCTGCTTCGTAATCGTCTCTCAGAAAGAGAGTATCATTCTGGGATAGCTGAGGCCGTTCATCATAATCTGATAGAATGAACTCCGTTTCAGGTGCAAAATGCTCTTTTCCTTTACGGAAGTAGATGGTGAAAGTGGAACCCTCGTTTATTTTGCTCTGTAAAGTGATTTTGCCTTTGTGTAACTCTACCAGTTCCTTGACTAAAGACAACCCTATGCCTGTACTTTGTTTCTTGAAGATGTCGGAACTCACGTAATTCTCGAACCGGTTAAAGATACTTTTTTGTTTTTCCTGACTGATGCCATATCCCTGGTCGGATATTTGCAGAATGATATTGGTATCAGTTTCTTGAACAGACAGATGTATGACTGTTCCTTTGGGTGAATATTTAAAAGCATTCGTGATCAGGTTGAAGAGAATGCTTTCCAATTTATCCGGATCTGCCCATAAAAATAGAGGCGATTCTTTAGATTCAAAGGTGATTTCACTTTCCCGTTGGATGGCAATTGACTGGAAATTATTTATAATATGTTCGATGAATGGGGCTATTTCTATTCTTTGTACTGTAAGTTTGGACTCATTCTGTATCTTCTGCAAATCGAGTACCTGATTGATGATTTTCAGTGTATGTTTGGTGTTTCGTTTTACCAGAGCCAGGTCTTGCTGAATGACAGGACTCAAGTCCTTTTGTGAGAGCATGTGGTCTATGGGGGCTACGATCAGTGTGAAAGGGGTACGTAGTTCATGAATCATATCTGTGAAGAACTTGGTTTTTATATCTAAGATATGCTTCTCTATTGCAACCCGGTTTCTGAGTTTATAGATAACAAACAGAATGTAGGTTGAAATGGCGACAATGAGGATAAATATAATGAAATACAATATGGTACCGTAAATGGATTCCCAGAATGAAGGCAATATGGTGATGGAAATCTCCTTTATCTTATTACTCCATACTCCGTCACTGTTGGTTGATTTAACTTGGAAGCAGTAGTTCCCTTTAGGAATGTTTGTATAGACTGCCATGCGGTTGTTTTTTACATAGTTCCAGTTGTCAAAGCCTTTCAGACGGTAGGCGTACTCTATCTTATTGGGGAATTTCATGTCCAGCGTCTCATAATTGATGCTGAATGAGTTCTCCTTGTGGCTGAGAGTTATGCCGGAAGACCGGTAGGAAGGTTCCTTTTTTTCTCCGTTTATGTGGATATCTGTAATGATAAGGTTGGATGCATGCGAGTCTCGCTTCATTCTTTCGGGTTTCATTGATAATAATCCCTTGTCTGTTCCAAAAAGTATTTCATCGCTTGATAGGCGGCAGGCTCTGCTTTCGGTGAGCAGAAGCCCTTCGGGCAGGAATCGGTTGTCATATACTTCGGTCGAGTCACTCTCCGTAAACAACCGGTACAGGCCATTTTCTGATGGGATCCATAGATTTCCTTTGTTATCTTCTGCCAGTGTCAGTGGGACGTTGGAAATCATTTGTGGAGAAGAATAGTTCTTGAAGATTCCATTGTTTTGCTTATCGAATCCGGTCAACTTGTCGAGCCCGCCACCAAAGGTAGTGATAAAGATTTCGTGTTTGCTGCTTTCAAACACGTCATATACATTGTCGCAACTCAGGCTGTTCTTTTCGTTGCAATTGCGCACAATGGGAGTATATGCCAGTTTTCCGTTACTCCATTTGCAGAGCAATACTCCCGATGTTGTAGCCAGCCAGATGTTGCTCTGGTGATCTATACAGATGTTCTTGATTCTTAAAAAGCGGGTTGGATAATCCGATAGTTCATTGCCCGGATGTATGAAGTGTCCGTCTCGGTCTGTATAGTTGATTCCGCCTCCTAATGTGCCGATCCAGATTCTGCCCTGTTTATCCTCTTTTAGTGAAAATATGGAATTGCAACTCAGACTGAACTTGTCCGCAGGATCATTCTTATAGTATTTGAGCTGGTAATTCAGTTTGCCGTTGGGGATTAGTTTGATAAGGCCTTTATTGCGTGTCCCTATCCATATATTTCCCTTCTGATCTTGTAGCAAGGCATATACGGCATCGAAATTCTCCACTTGCCGGGATAACCTGCCGGTGGAGTTTAGGAAGCCGATGAAACGCTTGTTGCTGTCATATACCTGTATGTCTCCGTTTTTGCTTCCAACCCAGATATTGTGGTCTGCATCTTCCATTATACTTCTCAATTCGTTGGAAGATGGATATTCTGCTATGTCCGGTACGGAGAGACTGAAAAGATCTTTTTTGAAAGATACTTTTACAAGTCCTTTAGGCTGTTTGGCTATCCATAGATTGTTCTGCTTGTCAAAGTATATCTTCTTTATTTTAGGAGGGGCTGATTCACAACTGGTTCTGCTGATGGAAAAGAAGAGGAATTCATCTGCATTTTCATCATAATAATTAAGGGCTTCGTTCTTAGAGAATACCCATAACCGCCCGTCATGGTCTTGGGATATTTGTCGTTGGGAATTGTCATGCTTCTGCATTTTTAGTTGGTAATGCTTGCGGTAATTGCCGAGTGAGTCGATACGGGAAATCATTGTTGTGTTTTTGTAGGCAATCCATATATGTTTCTGGCTATCTTCTACGTACAGTGCATTCACGTCATTGCTTAACAGTTGGTTTGAAGCCGTATAGTGTGTTCCCTCTCCCTGATAACCGTCTGTCAGGAAGAAACCGTCATTTTCTGCTGTGATAAGTAAATGTCTGGAATCATAGGCCTTGATTCTTGTCAGTGTGGCAGAAGTGTTGAACTTCACTATTGAATAATCATCTTTCTTTGGGTCGTAAACATATAGTTGACCATTGTCGGAACCGACTACGAACTTGTTTGCGTATTTCCTGAAGCTATGGAAATGTTTTTGTGTGGATAAGGCCAGGGTCAGTTTATTATCTTTCTTGGAGTATTTATAAATACCTCTGTCAGAGATAATCCAGATGATTTCTTTATCCTGCAGGAGGCTTATGATTCTGCGTACTCCATACGAGTTGTCCAGAATTTGCCGGCAAGTCATCGTTGACTCATCCGGAGTAATCCTCAGCAAACGCCCATCTGTTTGGAATACCCAGGTATCCCCATCGGAAAGAGTGAATATATTTTGGGCGGGAGCCGTCTGCGACGTAAGACGGTCGAATTTGCTACTTTCCGGATGAAATCGGTAAAGGGTACTTTCGTCATCCAATAGCCAAAGGTGATTGCGTGCGTCTATCTTTATGTCGTCTATCCGGTTGGTCGCCAGGTCATTCGCATCACCGGGCATCACTCTGTAAGTCACGAATGAATGTCCGTTAAAACGGCACAGCCCATTCCAAGTGGTGAACCACATATATCCGTTTCTATCTCGGGTGATGCCGGTTATGGTTTGTTGTGGAAGTCCATCTTCAATGTTGTATCGGGTAATTGTATGTTGGGGCTGTCCGAGTATCGGAAGGCAGAATAAAAGCAATAGTGTCGACAGGTGTAGTTTCATTTTGGTATTAATTGGTTTTTTAATCGAAATAATAGGTTTATAGCTGTGTGATAGACGGACAGACACAATTCTTGTACGCTCATACAAAGTTAAAAAACATTCGTTAGGTAATTTTGTGACAAATAACCTTTAATTATTAATTAATTTAAAATTGATGAAAACATCTATTAATCTGAAAAACATGCGAGTATTGCTTAGTATGCTATTCGTTTTCCTGAGTGTCAATGCCGTTGCGCAGAACATTACGGGAACTGTAAAGGACAGCCAGGGAGAACCCATAATCGGGGCTTCCGTAGTAGAAAAAGGGACAAGTAATGGAGTGGTTACCAATCTTGACGGTCAGTTCACTTTGAAAGCCTCGGGCAAGTATCCTATTGAAGTATCCTATATGGGATATGTGAAACAGGTGATAAACCTGAAAGGGAGAACCTCTTTGAACATTGTGATGCAAGAGGATGCGAATTTGCTGGAGGAGGTGGTTGTGAGCACTGGTTATGGTACGCAGAGAAAAGCCGATCTGAGTGGTTCTGTCGTGTCGGTAAGTAAGGAAGACATAAAGGGTACTCCGACAAGCAATGTAATGGAGGCCCTTCAAGGTAAAATTGCGGGTGCCGATATTATGATGGGATCTGGTGCGGTAGGCGAGGATGTGGATATCTTATTGCGTGGATCTCGTTCCATCAACGGAAGCAACGAACCTTTGTTTGTTATTGATGGTGTGCAGGGGGCCAGTTACAATCAGCTGAATCCAAATGATATTGAACAGATTGATGTATTGAAAGATGCGTCGTCAACTGCTATTTACGGTTCGGCAGGTGCCAATGGCGTCATTATTATCACAACCAAAAGAGGCGCGGCCGGAAAGGTTACGGTCAACTTGGATGCCAAATATAGTATTTCGGGAGGAGCCAATTTCATACATGGTATGATGGGAGATGAATGGTACCGTTATCAGACCGAGCTTTATCGGACTAAGAACGGGGAATATCCGGAGAACTTCTTTCAGATGTTTTCTTCTGAGGCTATACAGCAAGCTTATGAAAACAATCAATGGATAGACTGGATTGATGAGGCTACCAAAGGAAATGCTTCTCAGAAAGATATAAACTTGTCATTGAGAGGTGGAAGTGACAAAATCAAAATATACACTTCGTTTAGCTATAACAATACGGAAGGTTTGCTCTCTAACGAAAACCAGACGCGTTACGGAATGAGGTTTAATGTAGACTATCAAATCCGGAAATGGGTAAAGATAGGTGCGAGCTCGGCGCTCACCTATACGATTAAGAATTCGCGGGGTAAGAACATTTTTACTAAATCGTTGACTGCCTTTCCTCTGGGTAAACCTTATGATGACAATGGCAACATCAATGTTGAATTTATAGAAGGGGAGACCTCTCCATTCGGAGATGAAATGGAGAATCAATATGCCAATCAAACACGTACGACTTATGCCAATATCAACGGTTATCTGGAGATTACTCCACTGAAAGGACTGTCATTCCGCTCACAGATCAGCACCACATTGAATAGCTCCCGCAATGGGCAATATATCGGTGAACATTCATTGCAGGGAGTGGAAAATGGATATTCCGCACCGTATGCCTACATCAATAACAACTATGGCTATAGCTATTTATGGGATAATGTGCTGACTTATAAATTCGAACCGCTTAGAGGACATAAAGTTACACTGACAGGTGTAACCTCTTATAGCCATGGTCAGAGTGATTCTAATAACATGCGAGCTTCCGGCCAGCCTCTTGACTCCTATTTGTTTTATAATATGGCTTCGGGTATTACGAAGTATGGTGTGAAATCTAATTACTCTCAAAGCCAGAAGATGTCTTATGCCTTACGTCTGAACTATGTATATAATGATAAATATATAGCTTCATTTACTACGCGCTGGGATGGCGCATCCCATCTGGCCAGTGGACATAAATGGGAATCGTTTCCGGCAGGGGCGTTGGCATGGCGTGTTTCGCAGGAGCCCTTCATGGAGTCTACAAAAAAATGGCTGAACAACCTGAAACTTCGCCTAAGCTACGGTATTACCGGTAACTCCGGAGGTATGGGAGCTTATTCTTCGCAGACAGGAGCAGCCACCTATTCTCCGGTATCCATCGATGGGGTGCTGAGTTCAGTAAGCCAACTAGTGTCTCCATACGGAAACCCCTCTATTGGTTGGGAGAAAACCTATCAATGGAACTATGGTGTAGACTTGGGATTTTTCGATGGCCGCATCAATCTGAGTTTCGATTATTACGATTCAAAAACGAAAGACCTTCTGTTTAGCCGTACATTGCCCGTTACCTCGGCCATTACTGCCTGGGGGTCTCCTATGGCAACCTGGCAGAATATAGGTGAAACCAGCAACAAGGGTTATGAGATTCAGTTATCCACAGTCAATATAAAGAGCAGGAACTTCCAGTGGTCTTCATCCATCTCCTACACTCATAATGATGAAAAGATTGTAAACCTGCCCGATGGTGACCTTATTGCCAAAAAGTTATTCGAAGGACATCCCATCAAGACATTCTACGATTTTAAATATGCCGGAATATGGAGCACTGCCGAAGAAGAAGAAGCGGCGAAATATGGATGCCAACCGGGATACGTGAAGATTGAGACAGTGGAGCAGTTCACTACGGATGAGAACGGAAATCTTGTAGGAGATGGCGGCGTACACACTTACAGCAACACGCGCGACCTCCAGATATTGGGCTCGAATGTACCTGACGGCATCTTGGGTGTAAATAATACATTTAAGTACAGAGATTTTGATTTAAGCGTTTTCGCTATGGTGAGATACGGACAGATGATAGACAGCAAAACAATCGGCTGGTATTCCGCCAATGGTAATAACCAACCTAGGGGTACGAACTATTGGACTCCTGAAAACCAGTCGGCTTACTTCCCCCGACCGGGTATTGCCAGTACGACGGGTATAGGTTCGCTGAAGTATATTGACGGTTCTTATGCCAAGATAAAGAATATCACTTTGGGATATACCTTCCCCAAGAAATTATGTAAAACTCTGGGACTTGAGCAGTGCCGGCTTTATGCAACGGCATATAATGTATTTGTACTGCCGTTTAAGAGTGAACTGAAGCACTCGGACCCTGAAAATAACGGTTCTGATACCTTCCCGCTTTACAAAACTTATCTCTTGGGGCTTAATGTATCCTTTTAATTAATAATTCAATAAGAATAGATATGACTACGAAAATAAAAAACTGGCTGACTGTAACAGCAATGGCAGTGACGATAAGCAATGCTTCTTGTACACTTGATGAATATAATCCTTCGGGATACACTATGGATGCACTGTCCGCTTCGGTAGAAGGCTATCAAACCATACTTAATAATGTTTATTTCGGCATGGAAAGAGCGCTCTACGGCTATGGACAGTTTATGCAGATGACCGAGGGCGGAACTGATATCTGGACCTCTCAGAAGAACGGTGATAACCTTTACTTAAAGTATGGTATGGGATCGGACTTTGCTAATAATATGATGGCTAACACGCTGAATTGCTGTTATGACGGTATCTGCTATTGCAACCAGGCAATTGTACAGGCCAATAAAGTTCCTTTCACTACCGAGGAAGAGAAAAACCAGAAAGTGGCGGAAGCTCATTTTATGAGGGCGGTATATTACTATAATCTGGTGGAACAACTGGGTGGCGTGACGTTGCAAATGTCGCCAGTAGAGGATGTGGATTTGCATCCAGGTAAAGATACCCCGCTGGATATCTATGAGAAATGTATCATTCCCGATCTGGAGTTTGCCGTTCAGTGGTTACCGATAGAAGAAAGAACTACCCGTCCGTCCAAGAAGTCGGCGATGGGAATGTTGGCAAGAGCCTGCCTGCAATCCATAGAGTATGACTCTTCTAAAAAGTATGCGCAACGGGCTTTGGAAGTTGCCAAAGAGATGGTGGAAGATTGCAAGGCAGGAGGAGCCGCTTTGGGAGTGTATATGTATGATAATATAGAAGATGTATTTGCAGAAAGCAACAATTTTGAGAATAAAGAAGCCTTATGGAAACACCGCTATGTGGTGGGCGGTGTAAGTAACCAGGCTTGGATCATGAACCAGAATAACGAGCAGTTCTATTGTCCGCTCACAGCCTTTTCAGCCATTGTGTTCAAGACGGATATACATTCCGGTAACAAATATGACGGCTTGTCCGATTATCAGATTTGGGGTAGACGTGCCGGCGGGAGTTTTATGCCTTCAAAGTATCTGATGGATTTATACGTACAGGAAGATGGAACACTGGATCCTCGATATCATGAATTTTTTCAAACGCAATGGACTTGTAACAAAGATAAAGGTCAGTCATGGAGTGAATCACAAGTGAAGCAGTTTGATAAGAATTTGGAGTCTCCTGAAATATCGGAAATGGTGCCTAATGCGACAACCGGTGAGTTGGTGCGGCAGTATACCAAATTTGTATTTGATGAAGAAGCGCTGGAATTTATCCGTCCGGGAGATGACGGATATGCGGAAAAGGTAGCGGTAAAGAAGGACTCAAAAATTCTGTATGTTGACTACAAGGATTTGTATGCTGAGGACAACACGGTGATTATGGATTATCACAGAGATTATGATAATACGGATGTAGTCAGCCCTTGGCTCAGTTTCTATCCGTCGTTGATGAAGCATAACAGCAGCAATTATTACGTTAATAACTTGAGCAAGAAGCGTCTTGGAAATCTGAATGCTACCTTTATGATGCGTACTCCTGAGGTTTTCTTAATAGCTGCTGAGGCCGATATCTACGTAAATGGCGGAGCAAATGCGATGCAATACATAAATCAGGTTCGTGAGCGTGCCGGTGCCAAGGCTCTGTCCGGTGCGGCAACAGTAGAAACAGTATTGGATGAACGTGCCAGAGAATTGTGTGGGGAGTATGTACGGTTCTATGATTTGAAGCGTACAGGGAAGTTGACCAGCACCTATCTGAAGTCTACAAATCCTGATGTCGGTCAATACTTTGTAGATGGCAAACATGAGGTAAGACCATTCCCGCAGTCATTCCTGGAGAATCTGGAAGAGGGTGGTGGCTATTACCAGAATCCGGGGTATTAATATATTAAATTCAAAAATAGATAAGAACGTTGAATTGGATGTTCAAGGATTTCATCTGCCTGTGAAGGTAGATGAAATCTTGTGTTATAGCTATATATCGGACGTGTTGCATCTATATATCGGACGTGTTGCATCTATATATCGGATGTACAGCATCTATATATCGGACATGCAGTATCTATATATCCAACGCCACCCATATATAGATACTAAAAAGAGCAGGCTGAAAGCAGGACATTCTATTTTTTCAGTATGATCACCGTAACCGCCGAAATAATCAATCCGATGCCTAAGGCGATGCTTTGAGTGAAAGGTTCTCCAAAGATGAGAATGCCTACACAGACGGCAGTCACAGGCTCCATGGCTCCCAATACAGAGGTGAGTGTGGAGCCTATGTTTTTAATGGCGCGTACCAGTGCCAGATTAGATATTACGGTCGGTACCAATGCCAGCATCACCAGGTTTCCCAGGGTTATCCGGTCCGGGATGGCCTGTACTCCGACTCCTGTCACTGTCATTCCGGTGAAAAGAAGGATTCCGCCAAAAAGGAAAACATAGAATGTCATTTTCAGCCCCTTCATTTCAAGGGATTTCAGTTGACTGACGGTGACCAGATAGAGCGCGTAGCCCAAAGCAGAGAGCAGAACGATAAAAATACCCAGTAAAGTAATAGTCCCTGTCGTATCTCCATGCGAAAGGAAGAAAACTCCGCTTACCGCTAAAGCGATTGCTGCTATACGCCAAGGGGATTTCTTTTCGCGGAAGAAAATCATCATAATAAGCGTAGTCAGCACCGGATACATGAAATGAATGGTAGTAGCTACTCCGCTTGACATGAACTTATATCCCCAGAACAGAAAAACAGCGGAACAGTCATACAGGAATGCCAGCAGGAGAAGTGGAAGTATCTCTTTCCGGCGGATGCGGAAAGACTGCTTGTCGAGCAACAGTATACAGGCCAGTGCCAGCATGGCAAAGAGGAAACGGTAGAGCAGTATAGACCAGAACTGCATGCCCTGATGCATGGCAGGAATGGTGAACAGCGGAATAAGTCCGAAGCTCGCCGAAGAGAGAAGGCCATATAAGAATCCGTTTACTTTGTTCACGTTAATAAGTGATTAGTGGTTAGTGATGAGTAATTAGCAGTTGCACTAATCACTCATCACTAACCACTAATCACTATTAATCATTTCTTCTTAGGTGCCCGTCTTGCCCAGCCTTCTTCGCTGAAATCGGGTTCTTTATCACGGAACTCCTTGTTGTCGCCTTGAAAGAACTGTCTCCAATCGTCTTTCTTGCCGCGGGCGTCGGTATAGCCACGCTCTTCGCGGCTTGGTTTGCTTTTCTTTTTGTCAGCCGGAGCACTTTCAGATTTACTTCTACTTTTTCTGGGGGCATCGCTACGTTTTCCAGATGCATCACTACGCTTTTCGTCTTTGAAGCTGCGTTTCTTGCCTTCAAATTCCTTCTTGCCGTAGTTGTTGCCCTCACTCTTACGTCTGCCTTTGGGAGCTTCCTTGCCTTCTTCGCCGGCAATTTCTACAGATACCTTTCGACCGTTCCAGTTCGCACGGTTCAGGGCTTTCACTACATTACCTGCCTCTTTCTCGTCTACTTCGAAGAATGAGAAGTTCTTCATCAGGTCAATGCGTCCCAGTTCCACGCGTCCGCGGGTATTACCGTTCAGTAGGCCTATCAGCTCATTTGGGAAGAAGTTATCCATCTTACCCAGATTGATGAACAGTCGGGTGAATCCCGGATCTGCTTTGCGGCTGTTGCGGTTACCGGTGCGTTCGCTGCCGCTTCTGCTGTTGCGTTCACCACGGCTGTCGGTAGGCATTTCTATTTCTTCGCGATTGCGGTAATATTCTGAGAAGCGGTTAAATTCATGAGAAACCATACGCTTGATCAGGTCTTCTTTGCTCAACCAGTCCAGTTTACGGTATATTTCAGGCATGAAATCAGCCATATCTTCCTCATTCACCTTCACCTTTTCCAGGTCATCGATTACTTTCAGCAGCTGTTTCTCGCAAATCTGTTTACCGGTAGGCATTTCACCAACAATAAACTTCTTGCTGATAATCCGTTCGATTTCACGCATTTTACCTTTCTCGCGCAGGTTGATGATGGCGATGGAAGTACCTGTCTTTCCGGCACGTCCTGTACGTCCGCTACGGTGAGTGTAGCTTTCGGTATCATCCGGCAAGCCATAATTGATGACGTGGGTCAGATCGTCCACATCCAGTCCGCGGGCGGCAACGTCCGTGGCAACCAGGATTTGCAGGTTGCGGATACGGAATTTCTGCATGACGGTATCACGTTGTGCCTGGCTTAATTCTCCGTGCAGTGAGTCAGCGTTATAACCGTCCTGCATCAGCTTGTCGGCAATCTCCTGCGTTTCTTTTCGTGTACGACAGAAAATGATACCATATATTTGCGGGTAATAGTCTACGATGCGTTTCAGGGCAGCGTATTTATCTTTGGCATGAACGGTGAAAACCACATGCTTCACATTGCTTGTGCTTTCATTTTTCCGTCCGATGGTGATTTCTTTGGCGTCACGCAGATACTTCTTTGAAATGCGTGCAATCTCCGGGCTCATAGTGGCGGAGAATAACAGGGTGTTACGTTCTTGCGGTACATCGGCAAGAATGGCGTTGATGCTGTCCGTGAATCCCATGTTCAGCATTTCGTCCGCCTCGTCCATCACTACGTTCTGGATGGTGGTGAGGGATACCGTTTTGCGCTCCATCAGGTCGAGCAAGCGTCCCGGGGTGGCGACAATGATATGTACACCCTGTTTCAGGGCGCGTATCTGGCTGTCTATGGATGAACCACCATATACAGGCAATACCCTCAATCCGGTGATGTATTTGGAATAATCATTCAGATCACCTGCAATCTGCAAGCAAAGTTCGCGTGTAGGGCAAAGTATAAGGGATTGTGGAATCCGGTTCTTTACATTAATTTTCTGGATAAGTGGTAAGCCGAATGCGGCGGTTTTCCCCGTTCCTGTTTGTGCAAGTGCTACAACATCATTATTTTCTCCTAAAAGGTAAGGAATCACTTCCTCTTGTACCGGCATGGGACACTCATATCCCATTTCTTCAATGGCGCGGCGTATCTCCGGCGACAGACCGAGCTCTTCAAAATTCTTCATTAAATCTTTGTATATCTTTATATTCGGGCACAAAGATAGAACAAATTTAGTGATTAGTGATTAGTTATCAGCGATAAAATTGAATAACAGTGCTATTTTTTTATTACTAATCGTTTTTTACCAGCAGAATGCTTTGCAGCTTCTTTATTTCTTCTTTGGTGAGTCCGATAGCTCTTTGCAGATACGTGTCTACATCACCGTACCGACGCTCTATTTCCTCCTTGGCGGCGTTCAGGAAATCTTCCCTTGCCGAATAGATGGTCGTAATGGCTTCTTGCGAGCGTGTGGGCAGGTTGTAGGCATAACTGGAAGCGCTGGGAATGTTGAAGTAATCGTTACTTAGGCGGTAGTCTTCCATAATGATGTCGCTGTTCACGCCGAGGGAGGCGAGGATCAGTGCCGAAGCAATGCCGGTACGTCCTTTGCCGGAGGAGCAATGGATAACGACAGGGTAATTGGTACTGTTCAGCAAGATATCAAATATCTGGCGATACTCTTTATGATAGTGCATTACCAATTCGCGGTTCATCCGCTCCACCATCCGGTAGACGGTGTCGCTTTTTATTTTCTGTTCCTGAATGCCTTTCAGGATATCTTCCATATCTCCCGTTTTTATAGGGACATGTATTACATTAAATCCTTGTTGCAGTGGGGTGTGACCTTTTAATTCCGATTCTGAGCGCAGATCGATGATGGTCTTGATGCCTATATTCTTCAGTTCCCTGCGTGAGTAGCATTCCAGACTGTCTATCTGTGCAGAACGATAGAGCATGCCCCAACGCACCCTCTTTTTGGTAGGGTATGACGGATACCCACCCATATCACGGAAGTTTTGTATGCCGGGGATATTGACATTGCGGGTAGCAATCTTTACGCGATATTTATCATTGAATACGAGGGTGTAGTAATAACGCTTGGTAGGGTCTGTGGTGACAATCGTCATTCGCTGATCGGAAATGTTTGCTATGGCTACCGGAGAATCCTCGGGGATATTATTCGGATCAGTCGAAGCATATACCTTTACGTTCCCTTTGATGAGAGGGGCTATTTCCCATTTGACGATACTGTTCCCAACGTTATTTTCTTCGCAAACAATGGAAATATGAGGAGCTGTGCCGCTACAAGCCGGTAGCAGCAATACACATGTTAGCAAGTTCAACAGATTTCTATACATAGTTTTTTTGTCTGAGCATATATATGCAAAGATAATGCAAACCGAGAGCAGAATAAAATGAACTTGTTCATTTCTTATGCCGAGGTGCAGCTTATCTTCGCTTTGTTGCAAAGATATGTATTCTGATGACTTTTGTTATTCCAGGGCACAGAGTTTCACAGAGTTTTTTCTCCTTTAACGGGGATTTAGTTAACGGGAGGCAACTGCTTGGCAAATTCCGGTGATATAGAGTTGTTGAAACTCCGGCATACATCTGCCGCAAACTCGATACCGCAACGGATAATCTTGTCCCAGGTGTCCTCGCTTATCTGTCCTAAATCACAGTAACGCACGTCGTACTTCAATAAGCCATAAATAATACCGGCATTAAAGTTATCGCCTGCGCCAATAGTGCTGACTGCTTCCAATGGGGGAATAGGATACTCTTTGGTGATGCTATTCGTGCGTAGTGAGATTTCTTTGGCTCCGGCAGTACAAAGGAAGTTAGGGCAATAAAAACGAATTTTGTCTTTATATACCTTGTCCACTTCTCTTTGATTGTACATATAGAAAAAGTCTTCTATAGATCCGCGCACAATGTCGGCATATTCCAAATTTTCGATGATGGTGGACGTCAGCTTGATAGCCTCGCTTTTGTGCGACGACCGGAAGTTGGGGTCATAGTACACGATTGCTTTCTTCTCGCGTGCCTGTTCCAGCAAATCCAGAACCTTTTCGCGCAGCACCGGATTCAGGGCAAAATAGGAGCCGAAAACCACGATGTCGTCTTCTTCCAGTTTTGGGAAAACCACGTCCAGCCGTTGCTTGGGATAATCTTTGTAGAAGATGTATTCCGCATCACCATTCTCGTTAAGATAGGCCAGTGATACCGGGGATTTTCCATCGGGAAATACGTTGACATAGTCAGTAGACATGCCGCTATCCCGCATGGATTGCAGGATTGTATTACCTACCCGGTCGTTTCCTGTCTCACTGATAAAGCTGACGGGAACGCCTGCCCGTGCCAGTGACACGACGCCATTGAATACTGAACCGCCCGGTACGGCAGCTGTCGGCTGGCCGTTGCGGAAAATGATGTCAAGAATCGTTTCTCCTATACCAATTACTTTTCGCATAATTTTCTTGATTTTTCACCCAAATAGCCACCGTGATGGCGTTTGGAGTAGTCTCCAATAGTAAATCCTGTCTGTTTCATGACTTGTACCACAAGGATGTCGCCGATAACGGTCATCACAGTGGTCGAAGTGGTGGGAGTCATACCTAAAGCACAAACTTCCTTTGGTTTTCCTGTGCTGAGGCATACATCGGACTCGTGTGCCAATGGACTATCCGGATTTCCGGTAATAACAATAAACTTGAGGTCTGGGTTCAGATTATGAGCCAATTGTGTAAGTTCAACGATTTCACGCGTCTTACCGGAATTGGAAATCAGCAACAGCAGGTCGTTCTCCTGCAAGATGCCCAAGTCTCCGTGTTGTGCTTCGCTGGGGTGCAGAAATACGGAAGGAATACCTGTGGAACAGAATGTCGTAGCAATGTTCATGGCAATCTGTCCGGCTTTTCCCATACCTGAGGTCACCAGTTTCCCTTTCCGCCGGTGAATCTGTTCCACGATAAGTTCTACCGCACGCTCGTAAGCGTCTGTCACGGGGATGTTCAGTACGGCTTGTGCCTCTTTCTGCAAAAGCTCTTGAATGGATTCAATCATTATACTATTTTTGTTAGTAGTTAGGTTATAGCCTACAAATATCTGCAATTTTCCATAAATGGCAATAAGTTTTATTGTATTTTTGCTTTGCGAAGATAAGGGGACCTCGTCAAATTGCGCTATCTTTGCGCCCTCAATTAGTTTCAAACGTCAGAATGAAGAAGTTAGCACTATTACCCTTGTTGGGACACCATCAATATACTCTTGCCAATGGTTTGCGTATTATTCACCAGCCGTCATTTTCCGATGTGGCTTACTGTGGTTTTGCAGTTGATGCCGGAACCCGTGATGAACTGGAGAATGAACAGGGCATGGCGCATTTTGTGGAACATCTTATTTTTAAGGGTACTCAGAAGCGGAAAGCCTGGCATATACTCAACCGTATGGAGAATGTGGGCGGTGACCTGAATGCTTATACCAACAAGGAGGAAACAGTGATCTACTCTGCTTTTCTTACCGAACATTTCGGCCGTGCGTTCGAGTTACTGGCGGATATTGTCTTTCACTCTACTTTTCCGCAACGTGAGATTGAAAAGGAAACGGAAGTGATTATTGATGAGATCCAATCTTATGAAGACACCCCTTCCGAACTTATTTTCGATGATTTTGAGGATTTAATCTTCCGAGGACATCCGTTGGGACGCAATATCCTGGGGAATCCTGAGCTGCTGAAGACCTTTCACAGCGAAGATGCCGCTGCGTTTACTTCCCGTTTCTATCATCCGGGGAATATGGTGTTCTTTGTGTGGGGAAACCTGTATTTCAAGCAAATCATTCGTTTGGCAGAGAAACTGCTTGCCGATGTTCCAGCGGTGACGGTGGATAACCGTCGTACTCCGCCGTCTCTTTATACGCCCGAAAAACTGGTGGTGCATAAGGATACGCATCAGGCTCATGTGATGATAGGCAGCCGTGGCTATAATGCGTACGATGATAAGCGTACCGCGCTCTATCTATTGAATAATATTCTTGGCGGGCCCGGTATGAACAGTCGCTTGAATGTTTCTCTGCGTGAGCGTCGCGGCCTTGTCTATAATGTAGAGTCTAACCTGACTTCTTATACGGATACCGGGGTTTTCTGCACTTATTTTGGTTGCGATCCCGATGATGTGGATACTTGTATGCGTCTGGTGATGAAAGAGCTTAAAAATCTGCGTGATACAAAGATGACTTCGTTACAACTCGCAGCTGCGAAGAAGCAACTCATCGGACAAATAGGTGTGGCTTCGGATAATAATGAGAACAATGCTCTCGGCATGGCGAAGACTTTCCTGCACTATAATAAATATGAAAGTTCCGAAGCGGTTTATCAACGTATTGAACAAATTACTCCGGAGATTTTGCTGGAAGTGGCGAATGAGATGTTTGCAGAAGATTATCTGTCAACGTTAATTTATCGCTGATTGTCGTTTACTTAATGGGATAGGGTAATGTTTGTAGCCACAGTTCCATAAACCGGTCATAGACACAATAACCTCTGTCGGATTTGAAAACATATTCCTTATTGATTAATGTTTTAAGCGCCGTGTTTATGCTGCTGCTACCTTTCAAGCCATATTTTTTTATGAAAGCCGAACTGTTGATGGCAGTTACTATTTTTTCTCGTGCGATGGCACGTAATAAAGACGATTGATTCTCGGTTAGCATCCCGTATAACTGTTGGTAAGAGTCTATTTCGGAATGGATAATATCTGATATGCACTCTTCAATCAGTTTTTCATCAATGGTTGGTTGAGGTTGTTCATAAAGTCGGTTCAGGATATATTGCATGTACCAGGTGTGACCTCCGAAGCGCTGATAGATTTGCTGAAATAAGTTTCTCCCCAGTTGTCTACCTCCCTGATTCATCCATTCGTTGGCAAAAAGAAAGTAATCCTCTACGGGGATTGGCTGCAGAGTCATTTTTTCTGTACTCCGATAGAAGGGACGCTTGGTAGAAGTGAAGATTTCATCCATGAGATGTTGTTTGCTGCCGGAAAATATGAAATGTACATGTGGCAGGAACTGTATATAAGAACGTAATAATCCTTCTACGCCTTTTTCCGGATAGTCCGTAATTTGCTGGAACTCATCGATGGCTATGTAGCATTCTTTACCGGAGTGTTCCAGATACTCGAATATTTCCTTCAGAGTGGCTTGCGCTTGCGAAGGTTGAAAATCAAGTGCCGCCTGTGGAGTTCCGTTCAGTGGGTCGGATGAAAATACAATGCGGCAACTTCTGAAGAAACCGGTAAGTGTTGTTAGTGCTTTCTGTGATAGGGTATCTAGTTTTCCGACAACTGTTTGGCCGAAAAGAATGATAAAATCATTCAAGCAAGTCGTGGAAAAGATGTCCATATAAAAGCAGGCAGCTTCCGGGTTTTCCTGATGAATTTGATAAAAAGCGTTTTTGATCAGTCCGGTTTTCCCCATACGGCGCGGACTCATCAAAGTGATGTTCCGTCCGTTCCTTAAGGCGGAAATCAACTTTTGTGTATCCTCTTTCCGATCACAAAAATAATCTGGTCCGGCGTAGCCATAAATCAAAAATGGATTAGTTATTTTGTTCATAAGCAGATGTTTATATGTAGCATAAAAAGTGTAGCACAAAAAGTGCTACACAAATTACGCAATAACTTTCCACATCTGCAAATGTTTCGTATAAATTCTGATTCCTATTTGAATACTTGCTTCATGGGCCTGCCTATCCAAACTTGCGGTTGCTCCAGTCCGAAGATATAGGCTATGGTGGAAGCAACGTCATATTGCATCATGCTTTCTTGAAATTCACCGCTTGTCTTCACATTTTTACCGGAAATGATAAAAGGTGTCTGCATTTCGTTCATGGTTTTGCCGCCATGCCCTTTCTCAATACCGCCGTGGTCGGAAGTGACAATGAAAATGGTTTCTTTCAGGATACCGGCATCTTTTACAGCTTGAATGATGCGGGCAACGTAAGCATTCAGTTCTTTTAGTTTGGCATAATATTCGGAAGTATCATGTCCGGCCTGGTGTCCTACATGATCGGGATTATCGAAACAGACGGCAAGCAGGGTTGGTCTTTTCTCTTTTATGTATGTTTCTGCCATTGTGCACAGAGCTTCGGGATATTTGTTATAATCGGGCGCCTGCTTGTAGTGACTTAATGCGAGGGTGTCTACCAGATATTTAATACCATCCCATTCGTATAGGCAACCGATTTCTGCGTTGGGTTGTGCATCACGCAATAACTGAAAAATTGTAGGGAAAATACCATGTTGATTGAGCACCCGTGAAGGAAGTTCAGGTGTTTTGGACCCCCATTGTGTATATCCGTGCAATTCGGGACCGGCACCCATAAACATGGAAGCCCAGTTGATGGCACTTGAAGAGGGAAGTGCCGAACGTTTTTCGAGTGTATAGGCTCCGTCTGCCATCAATTGTTTAATAGTAGGTATATCAGCTTTGGGAACGCTGTAGGCGCCCCAACCGTCCAACCCGATTAATACGACATGTTTTGCTTTTCCCTTGGCATTGCAAGGAATGGTAATCAATAGCACTGCCATAATAGAGAGTGCCAGTGTGATAGTAAATTTCTTCATGCTTTTCTGTTTTTTACGTTAACTGATGGCAAAGTTACGGAATTTATTGCGGCGCACCTGCCGGTTTTATACGTGAAAGGTGGCCCTATTGTCCATGTAGTAACTTTCCGCATTTCCAAAAGTTTCGTAGCAAGTTAGAATGATTATTACGAATATAATTATTGTATTTGCAATAATCTAAAGCTGAATAATCATGAAGAGTATACAAGTGAATCCCTTTATCATAGGTGCCTATGCCGGCAGTCATTGCTTTTGCGACTGTGAGCGGGAAACCGATGAACTGGTCCAAGACTTGACGAATGTGCGTAATGTAGTATTGGTTGCCCAAAGACGTATGGGAAAGACCGGATTGCTACTACATACTTTTCATCAGGAGAAAATCAGTAAACATTATAATGTTTTCTTTATAGATATCTTTGCGACGGCCTCTGTCCGTGAATTTGTATATGCTTTCGGCAATGCCATTATTGACCAGTTGAAGCCGCGTGGCAGGAAGTTTCTGGATCGTTTTTTCAAACCATAACTTCTTTGCGCCCTGCTGCGTACACAGATACAACATTGCCCGAACGCACGCTTCATCTTTGCCGGTAGCGAGCCCAGCTTGCTGTTGGATATGTTTAACAGTGCCAACCGTCCTTTCTATCAGAGCGCCAGCGTGAGATACTCCGTGCGATAGCTGCCGAAAAAGTTGCTGCCAATGTGACTTCCGGTGAGTTTGTGCGAAGATATCATCTGAAATCACCCAGTTCCGTACAGTCTGCCCTGAAAGGGCTTTCCGGTAAGGGTATAGTAGGTAAGATCCTTGACGGATACGTTATTAATGACCGGCTGTTTAGGTTTTGGATAAAGCGGAATCCGATCTGATGAAGTACATAAGGCGGAATCCTCCTGGTCCGGTGCAGGTAAGTCTGTTTTGTCTACTGTTACCGTCAGGCGAATACTATTGGCCACGCAACTCCCGTCGGCGCTGCGAAAACTGAGGTAGGCTATCAATTCATCGTCCTGCCAGTCGGAAGGAAGTTGAAGTTCTGCATGTCGGGCGGAACGTAGGGCGGTTTCCGTATCGTAAACAGCTGTTTCTTTGTCTTTGTTATATATTAATAACATGGCTATGTCCGTATCTTCTGCATTTCCCGTGCCACTGTTGTCCTGCCAGTTAAAGTGCATCTTATTTCCGTCTTGTGTGGCTGTACCTTCGAATACCGGCATCAGGGTTCCCATAGAAACCAATGCCCGGTCAAAATCTATTTTGATTTCTTTTCCACTGCCAGTCACGGCTCTTTTCAGAGTGTAGGACATAACGGAGTTGAACGCGGATTGCTGACTTTGGCGGCCCGTGTGCGTATATAGTAGTTTGATTTCCAGCGGAACCCTACTATCGGTCCCACTTTACCG